>Ga0209751_10001294_pt1 | contig 25841 bp, 24 predicted proteins | sample RifCSP13_1_FD_184019 | JGI IMG/M metagenome (GOLD analysis project Ga0209751, IMG submission 184019) | Soil microbial communities from Rifle, Colorado - Rifle CSP2_sed 13_1 (SPAdes) (version 2) | ecosystem: Environmental > Terrestrial > Deep subsurface > Rock core/Sediment | place: Rifle...
CATTTTTGGGGGTGCTTCTACCCTTCACCAGTTACTAAAAATCGCTTGTAGCGCGTTCTGAGAGGTCGATATTTTTGGTAACTCTGTAAGGCCGATAAATTCAACAAACTGTTAAGCAAAATAAGAAACTTGTCATTCCGAACGCAGAGAGGAATCTTGATTTCCTTGACCATGGCAAAAATGCCAAGATTTCTCCCTTCGGTCGAAATGACAATCCTTTTTGGTTCCGGCTTGTCCGGTTTAGGTTAGCGAAAGTAGGGAGGAACGCATCGCGGTTCCGCCGCATGGCTGAATGGTGGAACGTCCAGCGGGCTTCCACTCTACGCAAATCACAATAAATTGAGGAGCATGAAATGAAACGCATCAATTTTTTACCGCTGGCTTTGTTGTTGACTGCCGGCATCTTTTCAACCACCGCGTGCTCTGAACAGGCCGCACCAAAAATGGAGACTGGCAACATGACTGAACTGATCAAGACCGATGTAAAACTGGGAGAAGGTGATCTGGCAGCGGCTGGCAAGAGCGTATCGGTACATTACACCGGCTGGCTGTATGATGCAGCCGCGCCCCATCATCAAGGCAAAAAATTCGATAGCTCGCGCGATCGCAATGATCCTTTCGTTTTTCCGCTTGGAGCAGGCCGGGTGATCAAGGGCTGGGATCAGGGGGTCGAGGGCATGAAAGTGGGCGGGCAGCGCACACTGGTCATTCCCGCGCATCTGGGTTATGGCGCACGCGGAGCGGGCGGAGCGATTCCGCCGAATGCAACGCTGGTGTTCGATGTGGAATTGCTCGGCGTTCATTAAACCGATCATGGTGAGCTAGTCGAATAATGAACCTGATCTCGCACCCGCTGCTCGTCACGGCGCTGATGCTCGCCGTCGCCAACCTGTTCATGACTTTCGCGTGGTATGGGCACCTGAAGCACTTCGCCAGTTCTCCCTGGTACATCGCCGCGCTGATCAGCTGGGGCATTGCGCTGTTCGAATATCTGATCCAGGTGCCGGCGAACCGTATCGGCTACACCGAGCTCAGCCTCGGGCAGTTGAAGATACTGCAAGAAGTCATCACGCTGTCGGTGTTCGTGCCGTTCGTAGTGTTATACATGAACCAGCCGCTGAAGTGGGATTACCTATATGCGGCGCTGTGTCTGATGGGCGCGGTGTATTTTATTTTCAGGACTTAGATTCCGTCATGCCCGGCCTGATCGGGCATCCAGTGCATTTATTAAACTGGATTCCCGCTTGGCCGCAAGCTCGAAACTGCGCTACGCTTGTTTTCGCGGGAATGACAAAACCGGAATTTTGCGGTGAATAGACAATGAGCCAACCGAAACACATACACATCCTCGGCATCTGCGGCACCTTCATGGGCGGCATCGCGGCACTCGCAAAGCAAGCGGGACACCGCGTGACCGGCTGCGATGCCAGCGTCTATCCGCCGATGAGCACGCAACTGGAAGCACAGGGCATCGAACTGATCGAAGGTTTCGGCGTGGAACAGCTCGAACTGAGGCCGGACATGTTCGTGATCGGAAATGTAGTATCGCGCGGCAATCCGTTGATGGAAGAGATCCTCAACCGCAACCTGTCCTACATCTCCGGCCCGCAATGGCTGGCGGATACCTTGCTGCGTGACAAGTGGGTTTTGGGTGTCGCAGGCACGCATGGCAAGACCACCACCAGCGCGATGCTGGCATGGATACTGGAACATGCCGGATTGAAACCGGGGTTTTTGATAGGCGGCGTGCCGCAGAATTTCGGTATTTCCGCACGCCTCACCGAGTCACCTTTCTTTGTCATCGAGGCGGACGAATATGACACCGCGTTCTTCGACAAGCGTTCCAAGTTCGTTCATTACCATCCGCGCACCGTGATACTCAACAACCTGGAGTTCGATCATGCCGATATCTTTGCCGATCTCGCCGCAATAGAGACACAGTTCCACCATCTGGTGCGCACCGTGCCGGGCAACGGCCTGATCGTCAGCAATGGCCGCGAGGCTGCGCTGGACCGTGTGTTGCAGCGCGGATGCTGGACGCCTGTGGAACGTTTCGGCACGGATGATGGCTGGATGATCGATGCGGACAACCGTATGGCGATGCGCGGCGAGATACATGGCACACTGAAATGGGAACTGCTCGGCGAGCACAATCGCCAGAACGCGCTCGCCGCCCTCGCCGCCGCACGCCATGTCGGCGTACCCATCGCGCAAGGCCTGGCGGCTTTGAGCAAATTCCTGAATGTGAAACGGCGCATGGAAGTGCGCGGCATCGTGAACGGCATCACCGTGTACGACGACTTCGCCCACCATCCTACTGCGATAGATACCACTGTCGCCGGACTGCGTCGCAAGGTAGGGACGGCACGCATAATCGCAGTACTGGAACCGCGCTCAAACACGATGAAACTGGGCGTGATGAAGGATGCCTTGCCGGGCAGCTTGAAGGATGCCGACCTGGTGTTCTGCTACGCCGGCAACCTCGGCTGGGATGCGCGCGGCGCGCTGGCGCCGCTGGGCGGCAAAGCGGTTGTCGAAGATGATCTGGGCGCACTGACTGAAAAGATCGCCGCCGCTTCACGGCCCGGTGATCACATCCTGGTGATGAGCAACGGCGGCTTCGGCGGGATACACGAAAAGTTGCTGAAACGATTGGGGTAGGGGCGGGTTTGAAACCCGCCCAGATTTGTTTCCCCTTCATAAAAGGGCGGGTTTCAAACCCGCCCCTACGGTTCCTGATTGTCCAATCCCAGTTCCTGGATCTTGCGCGTCAAGGTATTGCGCCCGATGCCGAGCAGCGTGGCGGCTTCGATGCGGCGTCCGTTGGTATGCTGCAGGGCTTGCATGATCAGCGTGCGTTCGAACTGCGCAGTGAGGGTATCCATGATGCGTTCATCACCGCGCTGCAATGATATGGCTGCCTGCTGCGCCAAAGCCGCACTCCAATCGCCGCCGGTTGGCGCACCCGCGGCGGAACCTTCGCGCCACTCAGGCGGAAGATCGGCGATCTCGACCATTTGCGAAGGCGTCATCACGGTCAGCCAGTGGCAGAGGTTTTCCAGTTGCCGCACGTTGCCCGGAAAATCCTGCGCTTTAAGATGTTGCAGTGTCGCATCACTGAATTGCTTTTGCTCCACAGATAATTCAGTTGCACTCTTTTGCAGAAAATACTTTGCCAGCAACGGAATGTCTTCACGCCGCTCGCGCAATGGCGGCAGGCGCAACCGTATCACGTTCAGGCGATGGAACAGGTCTTCGCGGAACAGCCCTTGCTTGACCCGCTCATCGAGGTTTTGATGGGTGGCGGTGATGATGCGCACGTTGGCTTTGATCGGCTGATGTCCGCCGACGCGATAATAATTGCCATCGGACAGCACGCGCAGCAGCCGTGTCTGCAAGTCGGCAGGCATATCCCCGATCTCATCGAGGAACAGCGTGCCGCCCTCGGCCTGTTCGAAGCGTCCGCGCCGCGTTGCGGCCGCCCCGGTGAATGCGCCGCGCTCATGGCCGAACAATTCCGATTCGAGCAGGTCCTTGGGGATCGCGGCAGTGTTGATCGCGATGAACGGCTTGCCGGCGCGCGGACTGTGCCTGTGCAGCGCATGTGCGACCAGCTCTTTGCCGGTGCCGGATTCGCCGTTGATCAGCACGGTGGCATGTGATTGCGACAACCTGCCGATAGCGCGGAAAACTTCCTGCATCGCGGGAGCCTGGCCGAGTATGTCTGCGTCCAACTCAACTTGCTCGGTTTCCGCCGATTTGCGCAGACTTTGTTCCAGCGCGCGGCGTATCAGCTCTATCGCGTGGTTGACATCGAACGGCTTGGGCAGATATTCGTAAGCTCCGCCCTGAAATGCCGAGACAGCGCTTTCCAGATCGGAATATGCGGTCATGATGATGACCGGTATCAGCGGATGGCGCTGGTGCAGCGTTTGCAGAAAATCCAGCCCCGTACTGCCGGGCATGCGAATGTCGCTGACGACCACCTGTGGCACATCATGGCTCAAGGCGCGCAGCGCATCGTCCGCCGTGGCGAAGCTTTTGAACTCGATGTCCTCGCGCGCCAGCGATTTTTCCAGCACCCAGCGTATCGAGCGGTCATCGTCAATAATCCAAACTGGTTTCATTTCAATCACCTCTATGGCAGTAACCGTAAGGCGGGCTTTGCCCACCATGCCGGGCGCAGCCCGGCCTACATTTAGTTCCGGCGTCCGGCTTATGGAAGCGGGAGCAACACAGTGAAGCAGGTACGCCCGGGTTCGCTGTCAAATTCTATCGTGCCGTGATGCTGGCTGACGAAATCCTGCGCCAGAGTCAGTCCCAGACCATGGCCATCCGCGCGACCCGATACCAGCGGATAAAAGATCTTATCCTGCAATTCCGCAGGGATGCCCGGTCCGTTATCAATGATCTGCACCATCACCGCCAGGCGATGGCGTCGTTTGATCAGAGTCACCTGACGCGCGATACGGGTGCGCAACACGATCAAACCGCTGCCTTGCATCGCCTGCGCGGCGTTGCGTACGATGTTGAGCATGACCTGTATCAGCTGTTCCTTGTCACCGATCAGCGCGGGCAGGCTGATGTCATAGTCACGCCGTATCACCAATCCCTCCGGCATTTCCGCCAGCACCACACTGCGTACCCGCTCCAGCACTTCGTGTATATTGAGCGCGCTGTAATGCGAGGCATTTTGCGGAGAGAGCAGTTTCTCCATCAGCGAGCGCAACCGGTCCGCCTCCTGCACGATGACATAGGTGTACTCGCGCAAGGCCGGTTTTTCCAGTTCCTGTTCGAGCAATTGGGCCGCACCGCGTATACCGCCCAGCGGGTTCTTGATCTCATGCGCCAGATTGCGCAACAGCAGGCGATTGGCCTGTGTCTGGTCCAGCATCTGCTCCTCACGTGCCAGTTTCAGCGGCCTGTCCATCGGGTGGAACTCCAGCAGCAGGTATCGACTGGTCAGCTGCAGCGGAGTTGCGGCGCAACGAAGATGCAGCCTGCCATGAGCATGTGTGCCCAGAGTCAGATCATGCTCGATGAAACTGGCATTGTTTTGCACCGCTTGCTGTATCGCGCTGGCCAGTTGCTCGGTATGGGTGAACACCTGCTGCATCGGCAGCCCGCGCAGATTTTTTCCGCTCACATCGAACAGATGTTCCGCAGCCGGATTGAGATAGACGACCCTCGACTCGTCATCCAGCAGGATGACGGCGGTCGCCAGATATTCCAGTGTGAGATAGGGCAAGTCAGGCATACGTTATCATGAAGCAGAAAGTATGCCAGATAAAGGATTTCTATTTAAGTTTGGATAACTCGGTCTTCAGAGCCTCGATGTTCCTCTGGTGCAGTTCGACCTGAGCGGCAAGCGGCTTGATCTTCTCTTCGTACTTTTCGGTATTGCGATAGGTCTTCCCGTCCTTTCCCTTGAAGACTTCCGGATTCTCTTCGCTTGCCTGCAGGTTCTGCCTGGCCTCCTCGAGCAATTTTTCCTCTGCACTCAGCTCGTTTTGCAGAATCATATAGCGTGTGTCATCGCGATTTTTCTGCGTTTCGCCATCCACTTTGGGGAAGCCCTCCGGCGAAGTTGAGGAACGCGTGCGCGCTGGCGGAACCATGGTGGGCAGGGGCTCCAGAATGATTTTCTTGCCGCCCTTGATCGGTGTGCTCGAGTAGGTGACATGCCCATTCTCATCAACAGCCTTGTAGATTTCGGCTTGCGCCGGGACAGTGCAGATAGATAACACAGCCAGCAGGTATCGAAGCTTCATTTTCGTTTCCCCCGAAATAATGCGGCAAGTATAGGACAAGCGTGGGACACAGACAAACCTCACTGGTTCTGAAAATAAAAACGGGGCATTTCGCCCCGTTTTGTTTCTCTGCCCAAACAACCGGCTCATTCCATTTCAAAAGTAAAACAATCTGTAGGTCGGGCTGCGCCCGACAACTTGATCCGGCGGGCATAGCCCGCCCTACGATATTGCACTATTGATCGGGAAATGGGATCAGATGCTGTAATACATATCGAACTCGACCGGATGCGTAGTCATGCGCAACCGGGTCACTTCATCCATCTTCAATGTGATGTAGGCATCGATGAAATCGTTGGAGAACACGCCGCCGCGGGTCAGAAACTCGCGATCCTTGTCCAGGTGTGCCAATGCTTCATCCAGCGAACTGCACACGGTCGGGATCTTTGCATCTTCTTCCGGCGGCAAGTCATACAGGTTCTTGTCAGCCGGGTCGCCCGGGTGGATCTTGTTTTGTATGCCATCCAGACCGGCCATCATCAATGCTGTGAAGCACAGGTAGGGGTTAGCCGTGGGATCCGGAAACCGGGTTTCGATACGGCGTGCCTTTTCGTTGGGCACGTGTGGAATGCGGATCGAAGCAGAACGGTTCTTCGCCGAATATGCAAGTTTGGTTGGTGCTTCGAAATGCGGAACCAGACGCTTGTAGGAGTTGGTGCCTGGGTTGGTGATCGCATTCAATGCGCGCGCATGTTTGATGATACCGCCGATGTAGTAAAGCGCCAGTTCGGACAGCCCTGCATATCCATTGCCGGCAAACAGATTCTTGCCGCCTTTCCAGATGGATTGATGCACGTGCATACCGGAACCATTGTCGCCCACGATAGGCTTGGGCATGAAGGTCGCAGTCTTGCCGTACTGATGCGCCACGTTGTGCACAACATATTTCAGAACCTGTGTCTGGTCGGCGCGGCGCACCAGCGTGTTGAACTTGGTGCCGATTTCGCATTGACCGGCGGTCGCCACTTCGTGGTGATGCACTTCGACTTCGATGCCGATGTCTTCCAAAGCCAGGCACATCGCGGCACGAATGTCATTCAGGCTGTCGACCGGCGGAACCGGAAAGTAGCCGCCCTTGACGGTTGGACGGTGGCCGGTGTTGCCGCTGTCAAATTTTTCCGCAGAGGACCATGCGGCTTCTTCGGAATTGACCTTGACGAAACAGCCGGACATGTCGATCTGCCAGTTCACCGAATCAAAAATGAAAAATTCAGGTTCCGGGCCGAAATAAGCGGTGTCGCCGATGCCGCTGGATTTCAGGTAGGCCTCGGCGCGCTTGGCAATGGAGCGCGGATCGCGGTCATAACCCTTGCCGTCGGTGGGTTCCACCACGTCACAGGTGATCACCAGGGTGTTTTCATCCATGAACGGATCGAGAAAAGCGGTCTCAGGGTCCGGCAACAACAACATATCCGAAGCCTGGATGCCTTTCCAGCCGGCGATCGAAGATCCATCGAAGGCATGTCCGTCCTCGAACTTCTCCATGCCCACATACTTGGCGGGCACGCCTACATGCTGCTCTTTGCCGCGTGTATCGGTAAAACGAAAATCCACGAACTTGACATCGCGGTCTTTAATCATCTTTAACACATCATTTGCCGACATTGACATTACCATCTCCCAAAGCATCAAAATTAAACAGCTGGCCAATAACCCGAAATTCGTAATTGCAGAAAGCGTGCCAACCTTATCCGCACAGCAGGCCGGCATTGTGCCATAAGCCCGCTGCACCACACAAAAAATATTTGCACCAAAAACGGGCGGGCGGCAGTCATTCGCGCACTAATTCTGTGCGTGACTGCGATGGACATGAATTCCACGAAATATTTCGTCATCTCGCACCAGATCATCGCAGCGTAACTGCAACGCGTTGGCCTCCTGCTCGCTATCAGCCAGGTAGATCTCGGCATCCACCTTGCCATCCAGGTAATGAAACACCATGCGATTCTCCGGCAAGTTTGGGACATTTAAACATTCGGCAAGATACGCCAGCAACTCGGGGCGGCTGGGCAAATGCGCGTTCGGCTTGGCCTTCAGGTCGTCCTCCGGGTCGATATGAACCATCACGTCCAGCACATGGTGGCTCTTGAGCACGGCATTTCGCGCGGCCTCGGCAATGTAATGGCCTTCCGAAACGCTGATCTTGGGATCGACGATGATATGCGCGTCGACCAGTGCATTGTCCGCCATCTTGCGCGTGCGCAATTCATGCAAGCCGCGCACCCCGTGCGTGTTCAGCAGGGTCTGCCTTATCGCCTCGACCTCCTCCGGATCCAGCCCGGTATCAATCAGTTCAGCCAGTGCTTCAAATGCCAGCTTGCCGCCCATATGGGCGATCATCACGCCCACCACCGCTGCGGCAACCAGATCAAGGAAGGTAAAACCGAGCAGGTTGCCGGCCACCCCGACGATGACCACCAGTGAAGATGCCGCATCCGACCGCGCGTGCCAGGCATTGGCCACCAGCATCTGCGAGCGCACCCGTTTGGCCACCGCCAGCATGTAACGGAACAGGCCTTCCTTGGCCAGCAAAGCGAAGAACGCGATGGCGAGCGCCAGGGGATTGACCGCCATCAGCGCATTCGGCTGCTGCAACCGCATCGCTGCCGCCACCAGCAACACCAAGCCGAGCACCGCCAGTAACGCGCCCAGTATAAGTGTAGCCGCGGTCTCAACCCGCGCATGGCCGTAAGGATGATCCGCATCGGCGTGGCGGCTGCCGTGCCGGTTGGCGTACAGCACCAGCACATCGGAAAGCAGATCCGACAGGGAATGTAGTCCGTCCGCCATCAAAGCCTGCGAGTGCGCAAAAAAACCGCCCACGACCTGAAAGAACGTCAGCAACAAATTGATGACGATGCTCACCCAGGTGCTCTTTTGCGCGGCGGCGAATCGCTCCGGGTGGGCGGGCTCGAAAACCCCGATATCGGCTTGGGAATGATGCGGTCGGGTGTGATTTTTCATGTGGGTTGCGCTAGTATGCGTCTGTGGCGCGTAGCATAACATTTGCGACAATATCGTTAAACCTCGTTCAATAGGGGCACGGCGCGCCGTGCCCCCTGCATTCACAAGGAAAGAAATAAGAAATATCATGGGAAAAATCACTGCCATTCTGCAAGCCGCACAGCAACGCGCCAAAGAGTTGAACCTGCCTTATGAGGGCGCGCTGCATCCCGACGAAGCCCACGAAATCCTGCAATCCGCACCCGGGGCCAAGCTGGTGGATGTGCGCAGCCGCGCTGAATTGGACTGGGTCGGTCACGTAGAACATAGCGTGGATATCGAATGGGCGATCTATCCGGGCATGAGACCCAACCCGCATTTCCTCACTCAACTGGAACAGCAAGTGGACAAGGAGGCCCTGGTAATCTTCCTGTGCCGCAGCGGGGTACGCTCGCACCACGCTGCTGCAGCCGCCACCAAGGCTGGCTATAGCGACTGCTACAACGTGCTGGAAGGATTTGAAGGCGGCTTGGACAATGACAAACACCGCAATACTGTCGGTGGCTGGCGGGCGGAGGGGCTGCCCTGGGAACAATCGTAGGGGCAGGTCTCAGACCTGCCCTGATTCATCACATAACCGAAAAAGGCAGGTCTGAGACCTGCCCCTACAAATAATCGATGATCAGCGGCGCATGATCGGAAAAACGTTGCGCCTTGTAGATGCTCGCCGCTACGGCTCGCGCGGCGATGCCCGGTGTAGCGATCTGGTAATCGATGCGCCAGCCGACATCCTTCGCCCACGCCTGCCCGCGGTTCGACCACCAGGTGTAGGCTTCCAATTCGGGATGCACGCGGCGAAACACATCGACGAAACCGGCTTCATCGAATAACCCGGTCAGCCATGCGCGCTCTTCCGGCAGGAAGCCGGAATTCTTCTTGTTGCCGCGCCAGTTCTTCAGGTCGATCTCTTTGTGCGCGATGTTCCAGTCGCCGCAGATCACCACCTCGCGCCCGCTGGCGCACAATTCACGAATGTGCGGCTGCGACACGTTACCGGCGAAGCCGGCCGATTGCGGGAGCAGCCGCGTCGCACCTCCTCCCAGCACTGGAGATGATGCCATCATCATATGGCGGAGGTGCGGCAGGAAAGCCGTCATGAACTTGAACTTCACTTCCTGGCGTTCCTCGCCGCTGGAGCCGGAAGGCAGGTACACCGATACCACGCTGAAACCGGCAAAGTCCGCGCACAAGTAACGACCCTCGGCATCGAACTCGGCGATACCCAGGCCGGCAACAACATGCTGCGGCCGCTCGCGGCAATAGATGCCCACGCCGCTGTAGCCTTTCTTTTCCGCATAATGGAAGTAGCCGTGATAATCGAGTGGCGCGAGCATCTGCCCGGTCATGTCCGCTTCCTGCGCCTTGAGTTCCTGCAGGCAAACGATGTCGGCATCCTGCTGCGCGAGCCATTCGTAGAAGCCTTTGCCGGCAGCGGAACGGATGCCGTTCAAATTGACGGTAATGATGCGCATAAAATCCTTTGGGGTTATCCTGCGGACATTATAATGGCGCAACATCGGCTCAACCTGACGCATTTACCATGTCCAATTTCAGACAGGATTTCATCCGCTTTGCCGTACAACAGAAGGTGTTGTGTTTCGGCGAGTTTCAAACCAAAGCGGGGCGTTTATCGCCCTATTTTTTCAACGCCGGACTGTTCAACGATGGCGCATCATTAAGAAATCTTTCGCAGTTCTACGCCCAGGCGATTCTCGCTTCAGAAGTGCCGTTCGACATGTTGTTCGGGCCGGCCTACAAAGGCATCCCGCTTGCTGCCGGTACCGCGATCGCGCTGGCCGAACAGGGCCGCAACGTGCCCTATTGCTACAACCGCAAGGAAGCCAAGGATCACGGTGAAGGCGGCACGACGGTGGGCGCGAAACTTCACGGCCGGGTGCTGGTCATCGACGATGTGATCTCCGCCGGCACTTCGGTAAGGGCATCCATCGAGTTGATACGCGCCGCCGGCGCGGAGCCCTGCGCTGTGGTCATCGCGCTGGATCGCATGGAACGCGGGCAGAGTGAGTTGTCTGCGGCGCAGGAAGTCCAGCGCAACTTCGGCATTCCGGTCATTGCCATCGCCACACTGGATGACTTGCTCGATTATTTGCAGGAAGATGAAGAAATGAAGCAGAATCTGCACGCCACGCAATCATATCGGGACAAATACGGAGTGAAAAATGAATAATTCCAGGGTGCTGATCGCACTTGTCTTCGGCATCACCTTCAGCCTGCCCGCCACTGCGAAATTATATAAATGGGTGGATGATAAAGGCACGACACATTACGGCGAGACGATCCCCCCGGAATACGCCAACAAGGACCGCGCCGAATTGAACAAGTCCGGACGTCTGATAAAAAAGATTGAAGTGCCGACCCCCGCTGAACGGCAGGCTCAGGAGCAAGCGGATGCTAAAAAGCGCGCCGATGAAAAAGCCGCTGTCGAAAAGAAACGCCGTGACATGACGTTGACCAGCACATACAGCAATGTGAAGGAAATCGACCTGGCACGCAACCGCAATCTGCAACAGGTGAATGCCCGCATCAACAACAACAACTCCCAGCTCAAGCTGGCCAATGACAATTTGCTGGGGTTACAAAAAGAATCTGAAGGGTACACCCGGGCAAACAAGCAAATCCCGGCATCTTTGCAAGAGGACTTGCAGGAATCCCAAGCCCGCGTGGACAAATTGCGGCAGAACCTGGAAAAATCCCTGGCGGAAAAAGCAGCGGTGGAAGCCCGCTACGATGCCGACAAGGTGCGCTACCAGGAATTGACCGGAAGATAATCCGGGGGCATGCCGAATGAACAACCCCGCGCCAAAAGCGAGGGGGATCAGAAAAACTTGAGCGGGCGTAGCCCGGATGAAATGCAATGGAATCCGGGGGAACTTCGGCCACGCCCTCAAAACCCCGGATTTCGCTGCGCTACATCCGGGCTACGTCACTATTGATCCCAGATAATCCATTAGCCTCGAAACCCCCTCCAGCTCCCCCTTGTCAGGGGGAGTGCTCGGTCTGCCCCTCCCCTGACAAGGGGAGGTTGGGAAGGGTTGGGGTGGAATTTCTGCCTAATGGACAATCTGGGTTGATTGACATATTTGAAGACAGAGTCTCCGCATCTCGTAGGTCGGGCTACGCCCGACACGGCGGGCAAAGCCCGCCCTACGGTAAATCACTTAACAGTCATGAATTATGTAAAGCTCAATAGTTATATCCCGGCTCAGTTCTAATGAACAATTCGGGTTTGTAAGACTGGCTACAGCTTTTCAAACTGTCGCGTAGTTGCGTCATAACCCAGCAGCTCGCCGCCCTCGATATCGAAATACCAGCCGTGCAGCGTGAGCCTGCCCTGTTCGACGCGTTCGCGTATCCAGGGAAAGGTCATCAGGTTATTCAGCGAAACCAGTATCGCCTGCTGCTCGCAGGTCCGATGGCGGGATTTGTCGCTGGCGCCCGCAAGTTCCTGCTCTACCTGCTCTCGCGCGGCAGCGGCTATCCCCATCCACTCGGCGATGAAGGAATCATCCCCGGTCACACCGCCTTCAAGCAGCGCGTGGATGCCGCCGCATTGCGCATGTCCGAACACGATGATGTGCGGCACGCTTAAAATGCGCACGCCGAACTCCAGTGCGGCGCTGGTGCCGTGATAGTGGCCCTGGTTCTCGGCGGGGGGAACCAGATTGGCGACATTGCGGATCACGAACAGATCGCCCGGCGCACAATCCAGCACCAGCGCGGGATCGACGCGCGAATCGCAACAGGCCACCACCAGCGCCTTGGGTGTCTGGCCAAATTGCGTCAGTTCATGGAACAGCACACTGCCCTCGGCGAAATGAAGTTCGCGAAAACGCTTGAACCCTTCGACGAGTTGCCTGGGCGAATTCATGCGCCGGTCAGCTTGGCCAGTGCCTCGCGGTACTTGTCAGCGGTTTTTTGCAGCACGTCCTGCGGGACATGCGGCGCCGGGGGTCGCTTGTTCCAGCCGGAAGCTTCCAGCCAGTCGCGCACGAACTGCTTGTCGAAGCTGGGTGGATTGCTGCCGATGCGGTATAGCTCGGCAGGCCAGAAGCGCGAGGAATCCGGCGTGAGCGCCTCGTCAATAAGATATAACCTGCCCGCATCATCCACACCGAATTCAAACTTGGTATCGGCGATGATGATGCCCCTGGTCGCCGCATAGCCGGCTGCCTCGATGTAAAGCCGCAATGTCGCATCGCGCACCTCAATGGCGCGCGCCTCACCGAGCAGTTCGACCGCCTGTGCAAACGAAATATTCTCATCGTGATCGCCCGCCGCCGCCTTGGTGGATGGCGTGAACAGGGGCTCGGGCAGCTTTTCCGCCTCGCGCAGCCCGGCCGGCAATTTGATGCCGCATACTGCACCGGTTTTTTGGTAATCCTTCCAGCCGGAACCGGCCAGGTAACCGCGCACGATGGCCTCTATCGGCAGCGGCTTGAGCTTTTTCACGACGAACGCGCGTCCGCGCACCTGCGCTCGCTCGGCTTCGTTGACCACCGATTCCGGTGCGATGCCGGTCAGATGATTGGGTATCACATGGCGCAGTTTGTTGAACCAGAAATTCGACACCGTGGTAAGCACTTCGCCTTTACCCTGGATCGGGTCGGCCAGGATCACATCGAATGCCGACAGGCGATCCGTCTGCACCACCAGCAACTTGTCCTCGCCCACAGCGTAAATGTCGCGCACCTTGCCGCGATGCAGGAAGGGCAGACTCCGGATGTCGGATTGCAGCAGCGCCGCACTCATGCGGGTGCCCCGAGCGCAGCGGCGATTTCCTGCTGCACACTCCCGGCGGTCTGCGGCGGATACAAGACTTTTACCAGTTTGCCGTCAGCGTCGAGCAGCACCAGGGTCACCCGCGCCGCGCCATGGGTGGCGATGAATGCGCGTCCCTGCGCGGTGTCAAAATCGGTCAGCAGAAACTCGACCTGCCCGGCATAGTGATCGCGTATGCCATTCATCACTTCCATCAGATCGAAAGTCTGCACCGCATTTTTGTCGCGCACCAATACGACAGCCGCTTTGCCCTTGCCGATACGCGACAAGTCGTCGCTGTAACCGCGCGGCAGATTCATCACTGTCACCACCGCCAGCAGCACGAAAAATGCTGCCACCACCCATTTTATTTTCCGCGCACGCGGGGATACGGCTGCGACATTTTGTTGCGTTTGATTCATGTTCTCTCCAGCGCTGGGGTTATTCCAGCTTGCGTTACATCCGCCATAACCCTTGTAGGGTGCGTTTACGCACCAATTGGCAATGGTGCGTAAACGCACCCTACGTAATTTCTGTTTTTATTGCGAAACGGAATTACAAAGCCGGCAAGGTGATTGCTTTCACCGCATCCGCCTGTTTCTTCCGGAACGCCTGCAACCGTTGCGCAAGGGCGGCATCATTGAGCGCCAGCATCGCCACCGCGAACAATCCGGCATTGGCGGCGCCCGCCTCGCCGATCGCAAACGTCGCCACCGGTATGCCCTTGGGCATTTGCACGATGGACAGCAACGAGTCCATTCCCTGCAAATGTTTCGACGGCATCGGCACGCCCAGCACCGGCAGCGTGGTCTGTCCGGCGATCACACCCGCCAGATGCGCAGCACCGCCGGCTCCGGCGATGAAGCAGCGCACGCCTTGCGCGCTGACATCCCTGATGTAGTCGAGCAACAGATCGGGCGAACGATGCGCCGAAATCACGCGCGCATCGTAGGCCACGCCGAAATCCTTCAATTGCTGCGCGGCCTGCTGCATCACTTCCCAGTCGCTGGAACTGCCTATCACTATCGAAACAAGCGGCTTGCTCATGAAAATCTCCAATAATTTCAACCAGACCAAACGTGCATTTGCCAAACGTGCATTTGTAGGGCGGGCTCTGCCCGCCGACTTAGGTTGTCGGGCGAAGCCCGACCTACGGATTGTTTTAATGCGTCTTCAATACAAACGACAACAATTCTGTAGGGTGCGCTTGCGCACCATTATCCCCAAATGGTGCGTAAACGCACCCTACATTTACTCCTTATGATAGATGACGATGCGCTCGACTTCGTTCTTCGAGCCGAGGATCACCGGCACGCGTTGATGCAATCCGGAGGGCTTGATGTCCATGATGCGTTCATATCCTGTTGAAGACATGCCGCCCGCCTGCTCGACGATGAAGGACATCGGATTCGCCTCGTACAGCAGACGCAGTTTGCCGGCCTTGGCCGGATCTTTGGTGTCCCTGGGATACATGAACACGCCGCCGCGTATCAGGATACGGTGCACTTCAGCCACCATGGATGCCACCCAGCGCATGTTGAAATTGATCCCGCGCGGTCCGGTCTTGCCCGCGATGCATTCATCCACATAGCGCTGCACCGGCTTTTCCCAGTGGCGCTCGTTCGAGGCATTGATGGCGAATTCCAGCGTGTCTGCGGGGATGGTCATGTTCGGATGGGTCAGCATGAATTCGCCGATGTCGCCATCCAGGGTGAAGCCGTTCACGCCATGGCCGGTGGTGATCACCAGCATGGTCGCCGGACCATACAGCGCGTAACCCGCGCAGACCTGCGTGGTGCCGGGTTGCAGAAAGTCGGCTGCGGACGGGTTCTCCACGCCCTTGGGTGCGCGCAGGATCGAGAATATCGTCCCGACGGAAATGTTCACGTCTATATTGGAAGACCCATCCAGCGGATCGAACACCAGCAGATATTTGCCTTTCGGATACCTGGCCGGAATGGGATAAACGTCATCCATTTCCTCCGAAGCCATCGCCGCCAGATGGCCGCCCCATTCGGTGGATTTGATGAACACCTCGTTGGTGATGATGTCCAGTTTCTTCTGCGTCTCGCCCTGTACGTTCTCGCTGCCCGCGCTGCCCAGCACACCGATCAACGCGCCCTTGTTGACATCATGCGCGATCTGCTTGCAGGCCATGATGACATCGCTGATCAGGCCGGTGAAATCGCCGCTGGCCTTTCCCGGGATCGCGCGCTGTTCTTCGATGATGAATTGGACCAGACTCTTGCTCATGCTTGATTTCCTTGCGTTATAAATTGACAGCGCGCAATTTTACCGCTTTTCCGCATCGCCCTCCACGGCTATTTATGAGGACTACCGGGTAAATTTGTTCTCGGCGAAAAATGTAGGGTGGATAAGCGTAGCGCATCCACCTTTTTGAGCTGGCATGGTGGATGCGCTGCGCTTATCCACCCTACTACTGAGTAAAACCGCTGCAGCGCTTGTAGCTCAGTCCTTAGTCCTCGCACCTCAGTCCTGTGTTTTAAGTACCGTCTGTCGCGCAGAATAGCCGCTCACGCAAAATATTTGAATTCACCGCCCAGCCTGAGGTATTCTGCGGCTGTAGTGCACATCGCCTGGCAACCCCGGCCTGATGCGCTTCATCATCAATCCGCGACCCTAGACAGAACGAGGTAAACCAAATGCGTTTCAGCTCTACAAAATTGATTCATAACTTGCTGTTGCTGACTTCTTTGTTGCTGGCTGCGTGTGGCGGCGGGGGTGGCAGTAGCGGCGGTACTACTACTGTAGCTGCCCCTGCCGCACCTGCAGACGTCAGCGCCACTGCCGGATGCAGCACTACAATGTTATATATCAACTGGAGTCTTGCGACAGGCGCTACTGGATATAACGTATATCGCTCTACCGCTCCAAGTGTGGCCGTTACTGATCCAAATAAAATAACTGCGACTCCTGTTACAGTCGGCTCGTATATTGATACAGGCCTATCACCGGGCAGTACGTACTATTACAAAGTTACCGCAGTAAATTCCGGGGGTGCAAGCTCAGGCTCTACTGAAGCATCTGCGACTGCTCCAGCCTCTTCTACTTGCACTCAGATGGGAGGAAGCTTTCAGGACCTTCCCCTGACTCTTTCTAGCGGGGTATCGACTCTGGCGGGGGCTGCGGGGTTTTCGGGTACTACCGACGGGACAGGTACCACTGCTCAGTTTAATCTCCCTCAGGGTATCACTAGCGACGGGACGAATCTCTATGTCGCCGATACCAGTAATCATACTATCCGCAAGATCGTTATCGCTACGGGAGCAGTGACTACACTGGCGGGGACTGCCGGATCGGCTGGCTCTACCGATGGAACGGGTGCCGCTGCTCGATTTAGCAGCCCTGCTGGTATAACTACCGACGGGACGAATCTCTATGTCGCCGATACCAGTAATCATACTATCCGCCAGATCGTCATCTCCACAGGAGTAGTGACTACACTGGCGGGGACTGCCGGATCGGCTAATTCTACCGACGGAACGGGTGCCGCTGCTCGATTTAGCTACCCTGCTGGTATAACTACCGACGGGCCGACCGGGCTGAATCTCTATGTCGCTGATGCCGGTAATCATACTATTCGCCAGATCGTCATCTCCACGGGAGTAGTGACTACACTGGCAGGAACTGCCGGATCGGCTAATTCTACCGACGGAACGGGTGCCGCTGCTCGGTTTAATGGCCCTCAAGGCATCACTACCGACGGAACGAATCTCTATATTGCTGATACCGTTAATCATACTATCCGCCAGATCGTCATCTCCACAGGAGTAGTGACTACACTGGCAGGAACTGCCGGATCGGCTAGCTCTACTGACGGGACTGGTGCTGCCGCGAGATTTAATGGCTCTCAAGGCATCACTAGCGACGGGACAAATCTCTATGTCGCCGACACCGGCAATCATACTATTCGTAAGATAGCTGCAGGTGGGGTGGTGACCACAGTGGCGGGTGCCGCCGGAACGTCAGGCACTACCGACGGGACACTGGCCAGCGCGAGATTTAATACTCCTACCGGTATCACGACCGATGGCACGAGTCTCTATGACACTGATGCCGCCAAACATACTATTCGCATGATTCAGTAATCGCCCGCCGCACAGGCATCCCACAAGACCCCGGCAACGGGGTCTTTCTCTTTGCATGCTCTCGCGCGGGGATGCCTCCAACTCTGCGGACTGTCGCAATGCTTCCCCCGTCCGGTCGCCGCCCTGTTGCCGTTTATCCGGATTGCCGCTCCACCGGTCAGTTGGCTGTGGAAATGTTTGCTGCAACGCCCTAGTATCAGCATCAACACAAATCAAGGGGCACGCAATGAAATATGCAAAAGGTTTCTCTCTCATAGAATTGATGATTGTCGTGGTGATCGTCGGGATCATTTCCGCGATCGCCATTCCGCAATATTCGCAGTATGTGATCCGGGGCAACCGGGCTGCCGCTCAGGCCTTTATGCTGGATGTGTCCAATCGCGAGAAGCAGTACATGCTGGATGCCCGCTCTTATGCGGCCACCCTGACCGCCTTGACGATGACACCCCCGGTAGACGTTTCAAGGAACTACACGATAACGATAGCCGCACTGGCCGGCCCCCCGCCTTCTTATACGATTACGGCGGCCCCTGTTGCGGGCAGCAAGCAGGAAGGCGACGGGAATCTGACCCTCGATGATCTGGGCAACAAAACCCATGGTGCAGCCACCAGTTGGTAAATTGGCAGACCATCAAAATAAAATATGCCTCTTAACGATATATTTCATGACGCTGTTGTTCCCCCTTTGGGAAAGGGGGGTAGGGGGGATTTGAGAAGCGCTGAATATGAAAATCCCCCTCAGTCCCCCTTTTTCAAAGGGGGAGGCGGCACGGTAGCGCGTCATCCTGCGAATTGTTCAGAGGCATGAAATAAAATGAAATCCTCTTCTACATCCGTTTCCGGCTTTACGCTGACCGAGTTGTTGGTGGTGTTGGCGGTCGCCGGCATACTGGCGACGATGGCCGTGCCCAGTTTTAAATCCCTGATACAGAGCCAGCGGGTGAAGAATGCCGGCTTTGAATTGTATTCCAGCCTCGCCCTGGCGAGGAACGAGGCGATCAAACGAAACAGCGATGTCACGATAGCTACGACGACGAACGCGAACGGCGAGCCCGGATGGGACATCACGGCGTCCGATGGCACGGTGATCCGCAACCAGGGTTTCATAAAGGACATTGCCATCGAAATCACCGGGCTTCCGGGAACGGATGTTGTCTATCATCGCAACGGAAGACCGGCATCTACCGGCGCCTTCGAGATTGATGACTTGGGAGCAGCGGTTCCAACTCCATTTGTCCGCTGCATCAGGATTGAATTGAGCGGGATGCCGCACATACGCCAGGGGACATGCGCATGATGACCGATCCGAATAAAGGCTTCAGCCTGATCGAGGTACTGGTGACCATCGTGATCCTGATGATCGGATTATTGGGCCTGGCCGGGCTGCAAGTCCGGGCACTCACCTCGCAAATGGAATCCTATCAGCGCTCGCAAGCCCTGGTTCTGCTGAAAGACATGGCGGACCGGATCGAAGCCAATCGGGCCAACGCCCCTGCCTATGTTACCTCCGGCCTGACCCCCGCCTACGTTGGAACCGGCCTTAGCAGTTGCGCCGCCTCCGGGGTCGGCAGCGCGGGCGACCTGTGCGAGTGGCATGATGCGCTGCTGGGTGCCGCGGAAGTCGACAGCTCAGGGAACAAGGTGGGCGCGATGATAGGCGCGCGCGGCTGTATCTATGAGATCGCTGCAGCAATACCGGCCAGCGGCGTACCGGGACAATACCTGGTTGCAGTGGCCTGGCAGGGATTGAACAACACCATCGCCCCCGCAGTGGATTGCGGGGAAGACGAATATGGCAATGAGTTGCTGCGGCGTGCGGTAACTTTACCTGTCAGCATAGCGACCCTGGAATGACATGAACCCAAATTATTCATCAGGCTTAAACCCCCTCCAACTCCCCCTTGTCAGGGGGAGAGCGAAACCCGCTCCTCCCCTGGTTCTCCCCCTGACAAGGGGGCTGGGGGGTTGGGGAGGCTGGGAGGGGTTTGGCTCTAATGGATTATCCGGGATGAAACAGACCAGCCACAACCAAATAGTTCCGCAGGCCTCATTCCAGCGCGGCCTGTCGCTGATCGAATTGATGATTTCCATCACGATAGGTTTGCTCATTCTGGTCGCGCTGTCCACGTTGTTCGTCAATCAAAGCAAGACGCGCAGCGAACTGGACAAATCCAACCGCATGATCGATAACGGTCGCTATGCGCTGGAATTGTTATCCGGCGACCTGAGAGTGGCGGGATTCTACGGGGAATTTACTCCCACTTCCGGAGTTCCGGCCATACCGGCAACGCTGCCCAACCCCTGTTCAACCTCTGCTGCCGATATTTCAGCCGCTTTGCAACTGGCCGTCCAGGGCTACGATGCGGCAGGGCCGGCGAGCACTATCTCCAGCCCGCCATGCAGCCTGGTTAACTCTGCTGGCAGCGCGCTCTCCCTGAAGCCCGGCAGCGACATATTTGTGATACGCCGGGCCAGCACCTCAACGCCTATCGTGCAAGGCGTTGCGCTGTCCGGTGTGCATTACATCCAGGCCTCGCTTTGCGAATATGATTCAGCGCAATATATCGTGGATACCACCCCTGCCAACTTTACATTGCGCATCAAGGGCTGCACTGCAACCAGCACCACCCCTTATGCGGATCTGCGCAACATGCTGGTTCATGTCTATTTTGTATCGCCCGACAACAATGTGGGCGATGGCATCCCCACACTGAAACGCAGAGAGCTCGACCCAACCACTCACGTGTTTGTGACCACGCCTTTGGTCGAGGGGATCGAGTATATGCAGGTCGAGTATGGGCTGGATACCAATAGCGATGGCACCGCAGACAGTTACGAGGAAACTCCTGCGGCTACCGATTGGCCCAACGTCGTCGCACTGAAAGTGAATTTATTGGCAAGGAACACCGAAGCCACCAAGGGCTATACGGATACAAAAACCTATTCCCTCGGGCTGGCCGGAACGGTGGCGCCCAATGACGACTACAAGCGGCATTCCTACAACCAATTTGTTCGCCTGACCAACCCGGCAGGCCGGAGAGAAATGCCATGACCCTCGCTTCGATAACGATCATGACAGGAATCAAGCAACAGCGCGGCAGCACTTTGCTGGTGGCGCTGATCATGCTGGTGCTGCTGACGCTGGTTGCGGTGTCGGCCATCAATAGCACCACCGCCAGTGTCCAGATGGTGGGTAATGCCCAATTCCACGAAGAAGCCAACGCGGCTGCACAGCAAGCGATTGAACAAGTGCTCAGCTCCCCCGACTTCATGACTACCGCCCCCGCAGCACAAAATATTGATGTCAATCTGGATGGAACTGCAGATTACACCGTGACATTTGCGCCCGCCCCCGCCTGTCTTTCGGCTAAACCGGCTACCTATGGTGAACCGGGCGTTCCAACAGTATGTTCCAGTTCCATAGGCGCGGTCTGTTTCTGGACTGTGTGGGAAATCAGGGCGGTGGTAAGCGATCCTGACACCGGCGCAGCCGTAAATGTGCGCCAGGGAGTAAAAACCATCACCGGCTTGAATGCGGCGGTTGCATCGTGCGGTATTTAATGTTTGATCGGAGGTTGCCATGACCATCTTCACAAGATTAACCCGGTTGCTCTTGTGCCTGAGCATCGCTCTGGCGACACCGCTGGGGTACGCAGAGGACATCGATATTTATACCCGGCCGCCGTCTGCGACCCATGATCCAAGTTTGAACCCGAACATACTGGTCGTCATCGACAACAGCGCCAATTGGGCCGCCGCGAACCAGGGCTGGCCGGGCGGCATCAAGCAAGGCGAATCCGAACTGACCGCTTTGCGTGCTGCCATTGACGTATTAGATGAACGAACCAATGTCGGCCTGATGATGTTCACCGCAGGCAGCGGATCGAACCCATCAGGCGGCTATATCCGCTTCCATGTCCGTCCAATGACTACTGCTAATAAAGTAGCTCTTGGCGAATTGATCGGCGACGTGTCCGGCTGTATCGACGGCGCCAATAGCCTGAATGGCACGCCGAATTGCATACGCAAGAATTTCAATGGCTCGGAAAAAGTGGCGTCCGCCAAGGTCGACTATAGCGCTGTGATGCTGGAGGTGTTCAAATACTTCGGCGGCCATACCTCGCCTGCACATGCGCAGGACAATGTAGCCGACGCAAATGTGAATTCCAGCCAGTTCGGCGCGACGCGTTATGCCGGCGACCCCGATCCCAAGTCCGATCCTTATGCCTTCATCGACAGTGGAACTACCGCCTGCACCCCCACTTCAACCAGCGCGGCTTGTGTGAATAAAACCAATTACAATTCTCCGCTGAGTTCCGCTAACAGTTGCGCAAAGAATTATGTCATTTTCATCGGCAACGGCTTCCCTTCCCAGGACTCGCCCTCGACGCTGCTCGGACCGCCCAGCCTGCTGCCCACGCAAGGCGTTGGTGGCGATGTTACGCAACTACCCCTGGCGAATTTGACATCCACCACCTCGACTTCGTCCGTATTGCTTGCCACGCCTGGGTGCGGCACTTTCGCAGGCGACACCGCTGGGTTGAGTCTTAGCGCCTGCCTGGCAAAAGCCTCAAAGACAGTCACGATTGCAACCGGCAACCCTGCGGTATTCACCAGCACCGCCCATGGACTGGTTGCCGGTGACAGCCTCTCCCTGGCTACGACCGGTGCTCTGCCCAACGGATTGGAACCGCTGACTACGTATTACGTGATCGCGTCCGGACTCACCGCAGATACATTCCGGTTATCTCTGACCGCGGGCGGGGCGGCTGAAAGTGCGTCGGGATCGCAATCGGGAACGCATACTGCCGCTTATATGTGGGATGCTTACCCTGGTTATGAGACTTACTCCTGCACATCTTTCAGCGAATGCCCCGGTGGCTCGACAACCGTGACTGACGATCTTATCGGCACCTCTGCCTGCAATGTCTATAGCAGCACGGCTACTTGCGCATCGGAAACTGCAACGGCTTTCCCCACATCACCCAACGGTACAACCTACACCAGCCATTACTGCGTCGTTGCTGATTCCGCCTGTGTCTCCACTCCCGACAACGCGACCAACCCCATTCAGAACCCATCTGCGTGTATTCCGGCTGCCACTGCAGCGGCTTGCGTAGATTGGGCCAACACCAACATTACTAATTACACCGGGTTTTCCTGCTCTGGTAAAACCTCGTGTGGTGGGAGTACCTTTTCATGGGTGATCGATGCTTCGAAGCATAGAATCACCGGAAAGACCTTCGACATGCACGGGTCCTACACCTCGACTTCGTCCAGCTTGACCTATAGCCAAAAGATCTATGGCACCCACACCGTAACAGCAGCCACGCCTGACGGAACGTTCACCGCTCCGGCCAGCAACAAGATCAACTATTTCGACGAGTGGGCGAGATTCCTACACAGGACGGATGTCAGTTCCGCAATAGGCCAGCAGAACATCAACACATTTACGATCGATGTGTTCAAGGATCAGCAGGACATCGACCAGTCTGCCCTGCTGATCAGCACGGCTACGTCTGGCGGCGGCAAATATTTCAAGGCCACCGAAGAATCGGCCATCACCAACGCACTCAAAAGGATCTTCTCGGAAATCCAGTCGGTCAACAGCGTGTTCGCTTCTTCCAGCCTGCCGGTCAGCGTGAATACCCAGGGAACCTACCTCAATCAGGTATTCATGGGGATGTTCCGCCCGGAAGGCAGTGCCGCGCCGCGCTGGCCCGGAAACCTGAAACAATACAAATTCGGATTCCTGAATGGGAAGTTGACCCTGGTCGACAAGAATGGCGAGGCGGCGATCAGCACCACCACCGGCTTCGTGACGCCTTGCGCCGACAGCTTCTGGTCTACGGATACGGGCCGGTATTGGGATTTCGGCACGTCGCTGGCTTTGGGCGATTGTTCCGCAGAGACATCTGCCTCACCGGTTGCCGGATCGACTTCTGCTTATTCTGACGCGCCCGACGGCGAGGTGGTAGAAAAAGGCGGTGCGGCGCAGCGTCTGCGCGGCGTTACATTATCCGGAACCACGGTAACCACCAGAACCAATTACGCGGAATGCGCCACCGGATTTACGCCCGCAACATCAGCGTGCCGCAATCTGTTTACGTGCGATGGGTCTTCCGCTACTTCATGTACCGATCTTACCGGCTTCATCACTACCAATGCGGGCGTATCCGACTCATTAAGCGATGACCTGATCTGGTGGGCCAGGGGCCAGGATGTCGACAATGAAAATGCCAATACTGACGGCGCCTCGGCTCCCATTTATAACGAAATGCGTCCCTCGGTTCATGGTGGCGTGGTGCACTCGCAACCTGCCGTTGTCGATTTTGGCGGGACAATTGGAACCATCGCATTCTATGGCGCCGACGATGGCGTATTCCATGCGGTGGATGGCGGGCAAACCGACACCGAGGGCATAGAACTATGGGGCTTTATCGCACCCGAGATCTACAGCAAGTTTTATCGCCTGCGCGACAACGGCCTCGACAGCGATGCCGATGGCACCTTTGCCCCGCTGATTTCCTTTCCCGGCGTCACGAGTACGGCGCCAGCACCCATTCCGAAGGATTATTTCTTCGATGGATCCATCGGGGTTCATCAAAAGTCGGGGACAGTCTGGATCTACCCCAGCATGCGCCGCGGCGGGCGGGCTATCTACGCCTTCGATGTCAGTACGCCAACCAGTCCTGTCATGAAGTGGCGCAAGGGCTGTTTCACCAGCGACACGACCGATGACACAGTTTGCTCGACAGGCTGGAGCAATATCGGACAGACCTGGTCCACCCCGCATGTTGTCTTCTTAAGAGGATATGTGGACGGAGGCGGGATAGCCAAACCGGTTTTGGTCTTCGGCGGCGGATATGACCAATGCGAGGATGATCACATCGTTGCTGGTGTCGTCAGCCAGACTCCTGAATGCACTGGCGCCCGCAAAGGCGCTGGTATCTGGTTTGTGGATGCGGCTACCGGCGACATTCTTCGCACTTACCCGACCAATTACAGCGTTCCGGGGGATGTGGCGCTGATCAAGGACATCACTACTGGCTACTTGAACTATGTGTACGCGGCGGACAGCGGAGGTTATGTCTACCGCATCAATGCCGGCACCACCGATACCACCGGTACCACGTTCACTTCATGGACCAGCAATTCGGCTGCGAGCCAGATCACGCTTGCCAGGTTGAGCGAAACCAACCATGCGCGCAAGTTCCTCAACGGTCCGTCGGTGGTACCCACCGCCGATTACAACGCCGTACTGATCGGTTCCGGCGATCGTGAACATCCGCTGGTGACCGATTATGCCTGCGGCAACCGCTCATCCACGTTTACACCCACAGCGGGAAACTATGTTGCCAACCAGTTCTACATGTTGGTGGATACGCCCACCGGCTACCCCAGCCCGGCGGTCACCGCCAGCGATCTGGTGGATGTCACCACCGGCACGTCCACTTCTGTAACGGCATCTGGCACAACGACGATCACCAACGTTTCGGCCGGGGTGACAACGACTTCGACCAACGGCTGGAAGTTCAACTATGGTTTTTGCGAACAGACCGTCAACGAAGCGCTTACCATAGGCGGATCGACGTTCTTCGGTACTAACACCCCCAGCAGCGCCACCGGCAGTTCCTGCGTAGCGAACCTTGGAATTGCAAAAGGGTATGCAGTGGACTTCTTGACTGGCATGGGTTCCGTTGCCGAATATATCGGCGGCGGCATGCCACCGTCGCCGGTAGCCGGGGTGGTGGATGTGGACGGTATCAAAGTGCCGTTCTGCATCGGCTGCATCGATCCTGATGAGCCAACGGCATCCGCATTGCAGGGCAGCAAGGTGGAAATCAATCCGAACAGCAGCAGATATAGAGCCTACTGGTATATTGAAAACGATTGATTCACCACACCAGGTTTTTTGAGACTGCCCTGTACTGTTTGTAATTCACTGCGGCATTCCATCCAGCAAAGAAAAAGCGACCCTCTCGTTCTGTGAGGGTCGCTTTTTTGCGCGCCGCCAAAGTGTTCAGCCTATTGAGCTTTACATAATTCATGACTGTTAGGTGATTTACCGTAGGGCGGGCTTTGCCCGCCGCGTCGGGCCGCTTCGACAGGCTCAGGACAGGCGTAGCCCGGCCTACGA
>Ga0209751_10001296_pt1 | contig 25822 bp, 33 predicted proteins | sample RifCSP13_1_FD_184019 | JGI IMG/M metagenome (GOLD analysis project Ga0209751, IMG submission 184019) | Soil microbial communities from Rifle, Colorado - Rifle CSP2_sed 13_1 (SPAdes) (version 2) | ecosystem: Environmental > Terrestrial > Deep subsurface > Rock core/Sediment | place: Rifle...
GCAGATGCCCGACAGAGTATTTTCGATTATATTGAAATATTCTATAATCGTCAGAGGCGGCACTCAACTTTGGGGTATCTTTCCCCAGTATCATTTGAGCTGGAATCTATGGTAGCCTAACCTAACTTAGTGTCCTTAAATTCGGGGGAAGTCCAAACCCTTTAGGGTTGCTTAGGCATGGCTCTTTAGCCTCGCCCTACATGTAACATTATTTAATTTGTTTGTATTAATCCTGAACCTTCACCTCCTTTCTGTGAGATTTTTAAGGTCTAAAAAAAACAAAAGGGGCAGACCAATATGGTCTGCCCCTTTTGATGAAACACTATATAAAAACGCTATTAAGGTATAATTCTGTCTGTCTGTCTGTCTGTCTGTCTGTCTGTCTGTCTGTCTGTCTGTCTGTGCAAGGTTGGTGCCATAGTTATTTACCCCTTATTCCACTCTTCAGGGCTTATATTAGCCTGTTTCAAAATTCTTCTGACAAGTCCTGTATCTATATCTCCCGTATGCGGATTTGGAATGATAAGGCGGATATTTTCTTTCTCCATCCAACCATGTTTACCGCCCGGATACGGTCCTTTAAATCCAAACCCTTTCAGCTTTCTGATTAATACCTGCCGCTTACAGGGTTTAGGCTAGGCATAAGCCTTTTCCTTTGCTGATGTCTCTACATCTGCAGCAAGGTGACGTCCATTTACAACTGGCATTTCCTCACCTTTCTTCAATCCTACTGTAATCCAAAGTTCTATAGCGTCAATGAGATTTTCTCTGGCCTCTTCAAAGTCTCTACCCTGGGTAAAACAACCAGCCAAATCCGGCGCCTCAGCAACAATCACATCAGAACTTTCACCTTTTTCATAAATGGCATTTTTTAAGACCTCTGTTACATATTCTCTAAAAGTTACTGTCTTCATATGGGTTAACTTTATAATAAAATTAACATTCTTGTCAATTTAAAACTTAAGGAACTCTTTATAGAGCAGCTTTGTAACATACTCCCGTAAAAAAAATAACCTCAGATAAAATACTTTGCCGTCACCTCATCCCACTTCCCCTGTGTTTTCAATATCAATTCACAAACCTCACGAACTGCGCCATATCCCCCGTTTTTTACTGTCACATAATCTACATGCCTTTTTACATCATCTACTGCATCTTTAACTGCTACGGCAAAGCCAACCCGGCGCAAAAGGGGTATATCAACTAACTCGTCGCCGATATACACCGCCTCTTTTGCTGACAATTGCCTTTTCTGCAATATGTCATCAAATGCTGCAGTCTTATCCATTGCCTTCTGATATACCATCTCTATTCCAAGGTTTTTTGCGCGGTGAAGCACCACATTGGACTCTCTTGCCGTAATGATAGCTACATCTAAGCCTGCCCGCATTAAGAGCTTTATGCCGTGTCCATCCTTCACGTCAAATATTTTTGTCTCTTTCCCGTCATCGTCGTAGATAATACGGCCGTCGGTCATAACCCCGTCAACATCAAGGATGAGGATTTTGACAGGCTTGATTTTTTTTATAAGCTTGTCCCATCCTCCGAGACGGGAATGGGCAGATAGTTTTTTGGCCATGCTGTTTCCTTTATATTGATTCTATCTTAATTTTAAAACCTGCTTCAAATGTCTTATCCATAGAGATATCCCAGAAAAATAAAAGGCATGCCCCCTGAAAAATCCTTTCAAATCCGGCCTCGGATATGGAAACGGTTTCTACCGGAAATCTCCAGACAGATGTGTCTTTATTAAAGATAAAAGAGACCCTCATCTTTGTCCATTTATCCACCAAATCTATCTGTCGTATGCCCACAACCTCGCCAGAACTTCCTAATCCTCTATCCTTTATATCTTGTCCTGGGATATCATAAAAACCCTCTGAACCATCACAACATGGAAAGATGAGATTAAATTCTATGCCAAACCTGAAAGACAGTTCAGAGTTTGGAGTTTGAAGTTTAGAGTTTGAAGTAGTATTTTTTATAAGATATTTTATTTCTACCTCATCGCCGTTTATAAGCAGGCTCTTTTCAAGTGTCACCTGCTGATTCCTTACCTTCCCCGCCCTGCTTAAAACAATATTCATGCCTTTACTGTTCTGGCCCCTGGCCCCTGACCCCTGACTCATGCTTTTATAAGGCTTACAGAAAAAGTCTCCCATCTCTTCATGTGCCGACTTTCTAAAAGCATCAAATCTCTCTTCCTTTTTAAAGAAATGATCAAGCAAAGACACTCTCTGGTATTTATCAAAGAACAGATAGTTCTCAAGCCCCTCTTCCTTGGACATTCTTAGATCATGAATACTTTTTGCCTCGCCGGCATGCCCCCCTTGCCCTTGAGCCTTGACCTTATAATGATAACCCTCTTCCCATCTGGAAAGCGTATTGGAAAGATTTACAGCCTTTGGCCTGTAATCCATTTCTATAAGAGAGCCGCCATTATGAGGGCTGAAGAAAAGGTTGAGCGATTGAGTTCTGACTAAAATCTCATTAAAAGTATCGGCATCAAAATCTGCTTCTTGAACCATAGGTGTTAGATTAGAGGTATGAGGATAGAGGTTAGAGGTTTTTGCCTCCCCCCTCTCGCCTTCCCCCTCCAGCATATTCTCTGCCTTAATCAGGTTTTCATAGACTGCCGTTCTCAGGTGAGGCAAATAAAGTCCGCCAAAAATCCCGTGCCAGCAGGCGTCGTTGCACTGAGCTTTGTATAGGTGTGATGTAGTTGCCCATTTATGGGCGCCTTTTAAATGCGCCGATGAATCGGCAACTACGCTCCTGACTTCTTCACTCACCAGCAGCATCCTTTTATGCATCCAGTTTGCCTCTGGATATTTGGCAAAGAAGTTCCTCCAAAAACCGCCCTGTAAAAATCTCCTTATCCTATCCCTGTCTTGCCATGTCTTAATCTCGTTAATCAGGTTTGTATAGGTTTGAGACGCCTCAGCAGGCAATGCCCATTCACCCATCTCCATATACGATGTGGTTGGAAGATATACCCTGCCAATCGGCTCATTGCTGTCCATATACTCAGAAAATGTAACAGGCTTAATAAGTTCTTTATTCTCTGATACTGTTTCAAGAAATTTATCAAACCACCCTTCTGCATAGACCCATTGATGCGTGCCGGGCCAGGTACCGAATTTTTCGCCGTCATCGGCAAAAATTGCCGCGGGATTTGAACCGAGGGTTTCAACCCATCTGATATTTTCCATAAACTTATCAACGGTCTTAAAGGGAATGACATATCTGAGCCTCTCGCTTCCCGGGAAAACCTTCAAAGTAACCCCCATGTCTTCGGTTATATAATAACCCGCAAGCTGCTCCTTCCTAAGCCCTGCCTTTACAAAGTGGTAATCATCTACCACCACATATTCCATGCCAACCTCTTTTAGATAAACAGGCAGCTGCGGCTCCCATATTCTCTCTGCAAGCCACATGCCTCTCGTCCTTTTTCCAAAAATCTCTTCCAATTTATCCGACATCATCTTTATCTGGCCAATTCTGTCCTGCGGCGGTATAACAGCTAAAATGGGTTCATAATAACCTCCGCCCATCATCTCAACCTGCCCCTTTTTGACCATCTCCCGGAGCATCTCAATATATTCCTTGTGATTTTCCAGAAGCCAGTCCAGAAGATAGCCTGTGATATGGAATGAAAGTTTTATAGATGGATATTTTGAAACAGCCTTAAGAAAGGGAAGATAGGCATTTTCATAACTATCCTCAATTACATGTCCAAAATTGCCAACAGGCTGATGGTTATGTATGCAGAAGATGAAATTTGGCAAACGTTAATCCTTTATATATAGTGACATAAATAATAGCGCATACATAGCGTCAGAACAAAGCAGACCGAGGTGCGACGAAAGCGAGGAGCAACGAAGGTATGCGAAGTTATGACGTTATGTATAGATTCACGGAATACTTAGGAACATACATTACAGCTCCATATTCTGTCAATAAAAATGGTCGCCGCTATTTTCTCTGTCTCAAAACCTCAAAAAGCGCTATCCCCCCGGCAACAGAGGCATTTAAAGATGAGATGCTCCCTTTCATGGGGATAGAAAGACAGATGTCACATTTTTCTTTGACAAGACGCCTTATGCCTTTTCCTTCACTCCCTATAACAATTGCCAGGTCTGTTCTCGTATCAAAGGAATATATATTCTGTTTGCTGTCTGCCTCTATACCTATTACCCAGATACCGGCCTCTTTTAGCTGCTCTATTGTAGTTGCAATATTTGTTACCCGGCTAATGAGTGTATGCTCTATTGCGCCTGCTGACGCCTTTACAACAGCAGGGGTAACATCTGTTGCCCTGTCTTTTGGGATAATTACGCCGTGAACACCGGATGCATTTGCTGTTCTGATTAATGAGCCAAGATTTTGCGGATCCTGAATGCAGTCAAGGATGAGGATAAGCGCTCTTTCGCCTGATGACTTCCATTTTTCTAATATATCTTCAATATCTACGTATTTAAACTCAGACAAAGTAGCAGCAACACCTTGATGATGCGGGCTCTTGGCGAGCATTTCAATCTCTTCTTTCTCAATTATCCTGCATTTGATGTCGTACTGCTCGGCAAGTTTTTTTATCTTTTCAGCTGCCTGACCAGCCCTGCCAGAGGCAATAAGTATGTCTTTGAAATATTCGGGATGGGATTTCAATGCCTCTATTACAGGATTTACGCCGTAGATTATACGCATGTAAGTTATTAAGGAGAGAATAAAACAATTTACATCTAACCAATTACGTCCCCGATAAACGGCGGCGCTACGGATTTTTGAATCACGGATTTCGTATCGTCGGGATTTACTCCCGACGATATTTTGCCCCCGATTGAATCTATCGGGGGCTATAAAAAATGCAACCTGTTTAACGTTCCGAGTAATAAGTGGTTTATCTCTTCAATTTAAGCTGTTTGCCGCAACAGATTAAGTCGCACATATCAACACAGCCGCAAGTCTCATCTACAACCAGAACCATTCCGCATTCGCCGCAGATATACTTGCTCCCTTTTTTAACCCCTCCTCTTTTTTTGCTGCTCTTTTTTGCTGTCTTTTTCGCTGCCATACTATCACCCCTTTCTCTATATTCGCTTACCGCTATTTTACCTAATGTCCAGACTTACCAAGCATCCTGCCTTTAAAATCCTGCCACACCCTGACATATACCACATCTATAGGCTTCTCGCCTACAGGAATTTTAGCCAGTATTCTGTCTGTTGCAACATCTATTGCCCAAACCTCATTGGATATCTCATGGCCTACAAAGATAGTCTTCATCTCCGGGTCTGCCCAAATGCCATGCGGCTCCTGTCCTACTGCTATGGGCTTTATAAAACGAGGCTTGTCCTTCATCTCAATAACATCTATGCGGTTATCTTTGGCAATCGTAATATACGCATACTCAACACCGCCCTTGACAATAAACGCCACATGATTCGGCTTATTCCCTACATCCACTGTGCCAACAACCTCAAATTTACGCGGGTCAATCACGCTGACCTTATTTACATCCTTGTGTATCACCCAGAAAAAAGGCCTTTCGCTTGTGGAAACCATGAGAAACGGCGAAAACTTTCCTGGCACAGATATCTCTTTAACAATACTGTAATTATAAGTATCAATGACCGAAACAACATTTCGTTTCTGAAATGAGACAAATGCATATCTGCCTGAAGGCTCAAAATGCACCATGCCAGGCCCGTCACCAGTTGCAATCTGCGCCACAATCTTTTTTGAGCCTCTGTCAAATACATCAATATGATCGCTGCCTCGAACGGTTATCCACGCCTGCCTGCCGTCAGGCGTGAACATGCATGCATGAGGCTCGCGGCCGCTTGTCGTAATATATCCCAAAACCTCAAGCGCCTTTCCATCAATCATAATAAGCGAAGACGAACCCCTTGCAGTAATCAGTATCATTTCACCGTCCGGCGAAGCGATTACACCATGCGGGTCAATGTGCCCGTTGTAAAGCGGACGATGAATGTCTTTATCGCCAATAGGTATTGTTTTAATGACTGCTAATGTTTTAGGATCAATTACGCTTATCGCATTGCTTACTTCATTGGCAGCAAATACATAATCTTTAAATGCCTGTTCCTCTGCACCTGCTGAGCCCAAACAAACAACAACATAAAATATCAGATAGACAAGCACATTTGCTTTTACAATAACCTTTTTCATAAAGACCCGCCTTCCAAAAACTGTGAAATAGCTTTCACCTTTTTAAGAAGTATAGCAGGCATTATTGCCTTTGCAAGCTATGCAAGCAACAAATATTGAAAATATATTTTCTATGCCGCTAATATAAAAAGGTCTGCTATAATTTATACACAGCGACATAAATAGAACCGCATACAGAGCGTCAGAACAAAGCAGACCAAGGCGCGATCCGCATTAGGCGGACGAGGAGTGCGGCGACCTCCCCCTTTATCCCCCTTTTCTGGGGACAGTCCGCCTTTGGCGGATGAAATCTGTCCCCACAGGGGGACAGGGGGAGGTCGCCGCAACGACGAGCCGAGGAGTCCGCCTGAGGCGGACAGGTATGCGAAGTTATGACGCTCTGTATATCTATCTACTGTATCGCCAAACCTTATTATGCCAAAATAATTTTTTAAGACTGCAGGAAACTACTCCTGCTTTGGGATATCGCATAAAAGACAAGGATAAGATAAAAGAGCAGATGGATAACGAAGAAATGATAAGGAAGCTCAGCAGCGAGATTTTTTTCTACTATAGGGGATGATTCCATAATTGAAACGAGCAGATTTAGAAATATCTCCTGTTTGGTAAAACTTTGCGGGGTGAATTGCCAACCTGCGGAAACAAAAAAAGGTAGCCAGAAAGCTACCCTTTTGTTGGTTAGAAATTTATTGGTGGAGGCGGTGGGAATTGAACCCACGTCCGAGAATGCTTATCCAGGGCATCTACATACTTAGCCTATCATTTAAATCTCATCCCTCAATCCCCGACAGGCAGGGTATTAAGAAACCAGCCCATTTAAGTCTCGCCTTTCAGTAGCTTGGGCAAGGCGTGAAAGGCCATCCTGCTAAATGTCGTCTCTTAAGCCCCGCAGGAGCAGGCCTAAAAGACGCCGGCTGACTTAAGCAGCCAGAGCGTAGTTATAGTCGTTTGCGACTATTTTTTTCTGGTGTTTTAACGAGCCCCAGACCTCGGTATGCTTCCCTTGGCTTCAGGACATCCCGTCGAAGCCTGTCGCCCCCTTTCTGGTAAGTTGTAAATCGTAAGTTGTAAGTAGTTAATAACCGTTTACGACTTACTACTTACCACTTACGGCTTTTAAGGCCTTTATAAGACCAGTCAGCATTTTGCCAATATTATTAGTTTTTATAATAGCATTAGTATAACATGTTTCATCTAAATATCCTAATTTTTTGACTATAGCCGCATGGGTTTCCAATTCACTTAATGAACCTCTGGCTATATAAAGAAATTTGATAAATTCTTTCTTGCTTTGTCTGGAAGCCCCTTCAGCAATGTTTGCAGGTATTGAAACGGCCGCTCTTCTCATCTGTGATACAAGCCCGAAGGTTTCTTCCTTTGGAAATTTTTTTGTTGCATTATATGTCTCTATGCTTAAATCTACCCCGGCCTGCCAGACATCCAGTTTCTCGTGAGGTCTCATTATTTTATTCATATGCTTCTTCCCATTTTCGTAAGTCGTAAGTTGTAAGTGGTTACCAACAACTCACAACTTACTACTTGCCGTTTACGACTTACGACTTACTGCTCACGACTTACGGTCTTTCACCGCCTTTTCCATCTCTCTTTCAACGGTCTTTTTCTTTATCGCCTCTCTCTTATCAAAGAGTTTTTTACCTTTAGCCAGGCCAATCTCCACCTTTGCCTTTCCATTCTTAAAATAAATTTTGGTTGGAATTAAGGTATAGCCCTTTTCCTTGGTCTTTCCTATAAGCTTATTTATCTCTTCTTTATGGAGGAGTAGTTTCCTTGTCCTGTCCGGCTCCGGCTGGGTAAATTTATCAGCCTGTTTGTAAGGGCTTATATGGGTATTTACAAGAAAAACCTCTTGGCCTTTGACCATCGCATAACTATCTTTCAAATTTGCCTGGCCAAGCCTTAATGACTTTACCTCTGTGCCGACTAATACAATGCCGGCTTCTACCGGTTCTTCTATGAAGTAGTCATGATAGGCCTTCCTGTTCTGGCATACAACCTTTATATCCGCAGCCATCAAACAACCCGAACCACTACTGGCCTGAAGCCTTCTCTTTTTTCAAGCGATTTACCGTAAAGCCTGATGCCGAAAAATGATATGACCAGAAATAAAGCCCCAAGGATCCCTGACAGCAAATCCGGGTTCAAATTCACAGCAAATTGCTTAACAAGTGTCTGCCCAAGAACTACGCCGATGATAAGACCGGCAATTGGACCGAGATAAAGGATGAAACTTGCCTTTAGAAGCGTGGAGGTTCCGACCATGACCACGACCCTGTCTCCAAATTTGGCATTTGCGGCGTTTTCAGCCTCGATAATAACTTCGTTTGTACCAATAGTGCCGTGGCATGTCTCTCGTGCCACGCAGCTCTCACATGAGGTGCCTTTCTCGGCCTTTATAAAGGCTGTGTCTCCCTTTACATCTATTACAATACCTCTTTCTTCAATCATGTCACTATACTATCAAATACATGAACTACTTGCAAGCCGTTGGGCTGCATAGATTATTGACAAAGCAATAACTTTTCAATATACTCAATAAACTTCTTACAATCCTTATGAATATGCCGCTTACAAAACATACGATGCAAAATACAGGAGAATACGGGCTTCAAGAGATACGGGAGCGGTTATACAAATCAAAGGCTGTTACCATACTGGCCGGCGCCGGCATTTCAGCAGAAAGCGGCGTTCCGACATTCAGGGGCAAGGACGGTCTCTGGAAAAATTTTAGACCTGAAGAAATGGCAACCTCTGAGGCATTTAAACAAGAACCCCGGCTTGTATGGGAATGGTATGACTGGAGAAGAAGGGCATTGGCTTCACTCAAGCCAAATGCCGCTCATCTGGCCATTGCAGAGATAGAAAAGAGGGTTAAAGAATTCACCCTTATTACTCAGAATGTCGATGGCCTTCATCAACTTGCAGGAAGTAAAAATATTATAGAGCTTCACGGCAATATATGGCGAGTAAAATGTCTTTCCTGCAACAAGGTTAATGCAAACCGAGAGGTCCCAATAAAGATATTGCCCTTTTGCGAGTGCGGCGGACTTTTAAGACCTGATGTAGTCTGGTTTGGTGAGATGCTGTCGGACAACAATTTAACAAAGGCATTTGTTGCGATAGACAACAGCGACTTTATGTTTGTAATAGGCACATCCGGCATAGTACAGCCGGCAGCATCTTTTGCATTACGGGCAAAGGATGAAGGCGCCTTTGTTGTAGAAATTAATATAGAGAAAACCCCGCTTTCAGCCAGTGTAGATGCAACTTTTATTGGAAAGGCGGGAGATATATTGCCGCAGCTATTATAAAGCAGGTTAAGGTTGAGGCTGATTAAGGCAAAGTTTTTCTTAACCTTAACCTCAATCTTAACCTGTATTTAAACAGGGAGGACAAATGAAGGTTTTTAACGACACTATCAGGCTGCAAACTACGCAAAAGAGCGAGGATATAAATATTACCGCCATGGTGGAGGCCATAATCCTTGAAAGCGACATATATGAAGGCACGGTTACCATATTTACAGGCCACACAACAGCAAGCATCCATCTAAACAATGCAGACCCTGAATTGGCAAAAGACCTCCATGATTTTTTAAATGAGGCCATTCCCAATAAGCCGACCTACCGCCACAATAAAGGCGATTACGGCAGGAATGCCCATGCCCACTTTAAATCCCTCCTTATCGGCAACAGCGTTACTATCCCAATAAACAGGGGAAGGATAACCCTTGGCCAGTGGCAGGCGCTCTATTTTTCGGAATTTGACGGCCCCAGAAACCGCCTCATCTCGGTAAAAATTATGGGCGTACCTGCAAGGCACACCTAAAAACAGGCTATTGACAATAGGTACGGGTCAATAGGAAAAACCTATAGCCCATCGCCTATAGCCTGAATTACAATGCGCATAATAGGAGGAACAGCCAAAGGCAGAAGACTCGCCTCTTTTAGAGGCATGTCTATAAGACCCACAACAGACAAGGTCAGAGAGGCCATATTCAATATCTTGCCTCGGCCGTTCACCTTTAAAAACGTATTAGACCTGTTTGCAGGAACAGGCGCCGTGGGCATAGAGGCGTTGAGCAGAGGGGCAGAATCTGTAACATTTGTAGATAATGATCCAAAGGCTGTCAAGATTATAAAAAAGAATCTGGACGTATCCGGATTCGCAGACAAGGCAATTATTATTGATAGAGATGTGCAATCAGCATTAGACCTGCTGAGCAGGAAAGGCGAGAAGTTTGACCTTATAATTATAGACCCGCCTTACAACACATCCCTGATGGGCATTGCATTGAATCATATTGGAGAAAAAGGGCTTCTTGATGCAAATGGTCTGATAGTGGCAGAATCATCAAAACGGATGATATGGGACAGGGAAGTAAAAGGCTTGAAGCTTTTTGACAGAAGGAGATATGGGGATACGGTAGTATCGTTTTATAACTCAATATAAGCGAGGAAGCTTATGGCAAAACATATAGCAGTTTATCCGGGGACATTTGACCCGATAACAAACGGCCACCTTGATATTATAGAAAGGGGGCTGAGGCTTTTTGACGGGCTTGTAATAGCTATTGCAGAAAGCCCTGTCAAGGAGCCGCTCTTTACTGTAGATGAAAGGATACGGATGGTAAAAGAGGCGACAAAGAAATATAAGAATGTGAAGATTGAAAGTTTTAACTGTCTCCTGATAGATTACATCCACAAGAAAAAGGCCAATATCATCTTAAGGGGGTTAAGGGTCATATCGGATTTTGAATATGAATTCCAAATGGCCCTGACCAACAGGAAGCTTGCCCCTGATATTGAAACCGTATTTATGATGACTGCTGAAGGTTATTCGTATTTAAGCTCAAGATTCATAAAAGAGATTGCGCGGCTTGGCGGAAGATTTGACTGCTTTGTCCCGCCGAATGTGGCGAAGATGCTGAAGGAGAAATTCTAATATGGGCGCACATGTTATAAAACTTGCAAAGCGCATGGAAGATGTCAAGGAATCCCCGACCCTTGCCATTACCGCAAAGGCAAAGGCAATGAAGGCAAAGGGGTGGGATGTTATAGACTTTGGCGCAGGTGAGCCTGACTTTGACACGCCTCTTAATATAAAAGAGGCTGCTATAAAAGCAATAAAGGCAGGGTTTACAAAGTATACTGCTGTTGGCGGGACAGATGAACTCAAGGATGCCATCATAAATAAATTTAAAAGGGACAATGGCCTTGATTACACAAGGGATGAAATCCTTGTGTCATGCGGCGGAAAACAATCATTCTTCAATCTCTCTCTGGCATTTTTTGAAAAAGGCGATGAGGTGATTATTCCCGCGCCTTACTGGGTGTCATATCCTGTAATGGTTGCCATTTCAGGCGCAAAACCAGTAATAATAAATGGGAGAGAAGAAAATGGCTTTAAGATAACACCTGAAGAATTTAGCGATGCAATTACAGGCTCAACAAAGGCTATTGTGATAAACAGCCCGTCTAACCCGACAGGCGCAGCATATACACCTGAAGAATTAAAGGCTATAACGGACATAGCAGTAAAAAAGGGCGTATTCATAATATCAGATGAGATATACGAAAAGCTCTGTTATGACAATCATCCGTTTGTTTCAATAGCATCGTTTTCAGAAGAGGTAAAAAGACAGACAATTACCTTAAACGGCGTGTCAAAGACATACTCAATGACAGGCTGGCGCATAGGCTATGCGGCAGGGCCGAAAGAGCTTATCAAGGCAATGACCAATATCCAGAGCCAGTCAACATCAAATCCCACATCCATCAGCCAGAAGGCAGCTGTAGAGGCGTTGAATGGAGCGCAGGATGCAGTGGAAGAAATGCGGATAGAATTTGATAAAAGAAGAAAGGTGATTGTCAACGGCCTTAATGCAATAAAGGGCATCCGTTGCATGCTTCCGCCGGGGTCGTTCTATGTGTTTCCAAACATTTCAAAAGTTCTGAAAAAAAGGTTCAACGGAAAAGCGATAAATTCTTCAGCAGACCTTGCGGAATTCTTGCTGGAGGAGGCAGAGGTTGCAGTTGTGCCGGGAGAGGCATTCGGCGCAGAAGGCCACATCCGCATGGCCTATGCTACATCAATGGAAAATATAACTGAAGGATTGAAGAGGATAGGGGAAGCGGTGGAGAAGATGGGATGATACCTACCTCTGCGGCTCAATAATCACCTTTATAGATTCTTTAGCATCTGCCACAAGTTTAAATCCCTTCCCCGCATCTGCCAAACTCAATCTGTGGGTAATCATTTCTTTTAAATTCACCCTTTTGTTTGCCATGAGTTCTATGGTTGCCGCAATATCCTGACCGCTTGCCGCGTATGATGTGGTGAGGGTAACCTCGTTTCTCCAAATATCCCAGAGAGAAATCGGGGTTTTAACATCAGGGTTTGTTGGCGCAAATAAAAGGACTGTGCCGCCTCTGTCAATTGACTGCAAACCCTGCTGGATTGCGGCCTCTGCTGCCGTGCATATAATTACAAGGTCTGCGAGGAAACCTTTGTTTATCTCCTTCAACTTTTTAGGCACATCCTCTTTTGCGTTTATAATCTCATCTGCGCCGAATTTCTTGGCGGCATTCAAACGGTATTCGCTTATGTCCGTCGCAACAATCTTTCCTGCGCCAAGCGCCTTTGCAAGTTGAATATGTAATAATCCCGAAATACCGCTGCCGATAACAAGGACTTTCTGTCCCGCCTTAAAATTGGAAAGCCTTAACCCACGAAAACAGCAGGCAAGAGGCTCTATAAATGTGCCTTCTTCATAAGAGATTTCATCGGGCAGTATAAATGTGCCTCTATCAACATTGATTTTTGGCACGCGGATATATTCTGCAAAACCACCCGGCTCAAAGTTTGTGGTTCGAAGCGTATCGCATGCTGAATGATGACCTATAAGGCAATAGTGGCAGGTGTTGCACGGAACATGATGCGTGACAAAAACCCTGTCCCCTTTTTTGAATTTCTCAACGCCCTTGCCTACCTCGACGACCTCTCCGCTCAGCTCATGCCCAAGAACAAGCGGCGCCTTCTTGATACGATACCACTCCATCACATCGCTGCCGCAAATGCCGCTGGCAATGACCTTTACGAGGAGTTCGCCGTCACCTATCTTCGGGACAGGCCGCTCTTCAAGCCGAACATCGTTGTTATTGTAATAGACTGCTGTTCGCATAAAATATAGTTTCTCTCCGTAGGGTGGGCTGCGCCCACCATCTTTACTCGTATCTTTTTTGGTGGGCGCAGCCCACCCTACTTACTTACTGATTTATAGTTCACGCTTAAAAATCGCACAGATGCAAGGCGCTGTAGTTTGCCGATTTATCGGCGCTTTTAAAGACGCCCATAAATGGGCAAGCTACAGATATGCTGAGCGCAGAAGCCGCAGCGACAACACAGCGGGGAACCCATGACAGAGTCATGGGTCAGGCGTTTTTCAACGTGAGCCTACTTCTTTTTCTTCCCATCCTCATAAATCTTATTCGCCTCTTTTGCCGAAGCGTTTTCGTGGATTATTGCCCTTATAGCCTTAATCATTGGCACAGGATGCGCATTCTGCCAGATGTTCCTGCCGAGGTTTACGCCGATTGCGCCTTTCTGCATTCCATCCGCGACAAATTCCAGCACCTCAAAATCCGTCTCTGTCTTTGGCCCGCCTGCTATGACCACAGGAACAGGGCAGCTATTCACTACCTTATCAAAGTTTTCGCACCAGTATGTCTTCACAACCTTTGCGCCAAGCTCTGCGGCAATGCGGCAGCATAATGAAAGGTAGCGGGCATCCCTCTTTTCCAACTCCTTGCCCACAGCGGTAACAGCCATAACCGGAATGCCGTATTCTTCAGCCTCATTCACAAGCGTTGACAGATTTAATAATGTTTGACGCTCATATTCGCTGCCAATAAAGACGGATAAACCCACGGCAGCGGCATTTAGCCTTATTGCCTCTTTTATGGATGTGGTAATGCCTTCGTTCGCCAAATCCTTTCCCACAATGCTCGTGCCTCCGGATACCCGCAGGATAATCGGCACTGTGCTGTCAGGCGGTACGCATGAACGCAAAACTCCTCGTGTAACAAACAAGGCATCGCTGTAAGGGAGAAGCGGTTTAATTGTCTCTCCTGGTTTTTCCAGCTTTGATGTCGGCCCCAGAAAATACCCGTGGTCAATAGGCATAAACAGGCATTTCCCATTCTTAATTATTTGCGCTAAACGATTTTTCATTCCCCAATCCATTTTAAAATCCTCCTTTTATAAGTGATTATATTTTTTTCAAAAACTTTTCCCTGCATTCTTCGCTGCAAAAATATATTATTTCGTTTCCATTTCTTATGCTCAAAGCAGAGTTCTTTGGAAAATAGCTCTGGCAAATTGGGTCAAACACTGTCTCATCGCCATGCAGTTTTGGCTCATTTCTCTGTTGTTGAGGCATCTTCTTTGGAAAAAGAATGGCCCTTGCAATTGTGTATATCAAAAAAAACAGTAATATGTATAAGATAAATCTCATTCATTGCCTGTCAGTTTTAAGTTGTAATAACGAGCAACTTTTTTACTATCATCCAACCCTTTCAACAAATTAGCCACAGACCTTTTTAATACGGGGTGAACAAAATTTGAGGCTATCTCATTTAACGGCATTAAAACAAATCTCCTTTTATGAAGAAGCGGATGCGGGACATTAAGATTCTCTGTTCCTATCACCTCTTCATCAAAAAAGAGAATATCAAAGTCAATAATCCTCGGCCCGCCTTTTTTTATTCTCTTTTTTCCAAATCCATTCTCTATACTTTGCAGCAAATTCAATACAGCCTTCGCATCAAACGTTGTCTCTATCTGAACAACGTAGTTAATAAACCAGTCCTGTGCTATCTCTCCCCACGGCTCGGTCTCATAAAAAGAAGACGCCTTAATTAGTTTAATCCTTTTTCTATTAACAAGATTCTCTATTGCCTTTTTGCAATTCTTTAGCCTATCGCCTATATTTGAGCCTATGCTAATAAAGACAGTATGCTGCATAAAAAGTCTCAAAGAGTCACAGTGTCGGAGTATCAGAGTAAAAAACTTTGACCTTTTGACACCCTGATACTTTGATACTACCTAAAACTCCAGCTCCAGTTCACCCAACCTCTTTTTCATCTCCCCAATAACCCTTCTCTCATCCTCCTCATTCTTGGCAACAAAGGTAGCTGAGAATCTTAGATAGTGCCCTACATCATCCCACGGAACAGTTGATATAAGCTTTTCTGTTATTAGGTATTCAGATACGTCCTCGGCTGTTTTAAATTTGCTACCCTTCTTTGCACCCTTTGGCGCGCCAACATAGAGATAAAAAGAACCCTGCGGCATCTTTGCAGAAAAACCTGCTGAGTTCAAAGCCTCAACCATCAGCTCAAGCCTTCTTTTATATTTTACAGCAATCTTTTCAGTTATCTCTGTATGCTCAAGGGCGTATATTCCAGCCTTCTGTATTGCTATAAATTGACCTGAATCATAATTATCTTTTACATGGCCAAAGGCGCTGATTACTTTCTCATTGCCAGCAACAAAGGCAAGTCTCCACCCTGTCATATTGAATGCCTTTGAGAATGAATGTATTTCCACTCCCACATCCTTTGCGCCGTCAATTGACAGAAAACTCAATGGCTTGCCATTATAACTGAGCGCAGCATATGCAGCATCATGCACAACAACGATATTGTGCTTTTTGGCAAATTCAATCACCTTTTTGAAAAAATCTGCTGTTGCTACCGCGCCGGTGGGATTATTCGGATAATTTATGTAAAGAAGCTTTGCCTTTTTTAACTCTTCTTTATCAATAGCATTTATATCCGGCAAAAAATTATTTTCCTCTTTTAACGGCAGGAGAATTACGTTGCCGCCATACCATTGCGTGTGTGTTGCAAGGATTGGGTAACCGGGGACGGTAACCAATGCCACATCACCCTCATTTATAAATGCAGATGGAAACATGGCAAACGCAGGCTTTGAACCAATAGAGTGTAAAATCTCTTTAACCGGGTCTATGCCTTTTACGCCATAAAACCTCTCCATATATTTTACAGCAGCGTCTTTTAACTCCTGAATTCCGTTATCTGCATAACCCCTGTTTTCTGGTTTGGCGCATTCTATCTTTAATGCCTCCACAACCATGGGGAATGCCATCTCATCAGGCTCGCCAACACCAAAATCCAAGAGCTCCACATTCGGTTGAGCCTTTCTGGCCGCTGCCTTTGCCCTTTTTATCTTTTCAAACTTGTAGATTTTTGTCTCTTTGCCAAACTTACTGCCGCCTATCCTATCAGCAAAGAGTTTCTGGATGTAGCTTTCTGGCACAAAAACCTCCTGATTTAGTGAATTGTAAATTGTAAACTGTAAACTGCGAACTGTAATGCATGTTACATTTGCTTCAAATTCACAGTTATCAGTTCACCGTTCACAGTTTACTGTATTTACAAGGCTCCCTATCCCCTCTATCCTTACCTCCACCCTGTCCCCCGGCTCCATCTTGCCGATGCCTGACGGCGTTCCAGTTGCAATCACATCGCCAGGGAATAATGTCATAACATGAGATACAAAACTTAGTAAATGATAAACATCAAATATCATATCGTGGGTTGAAGTATCCTGCTTCTTTTCTCCATTCAAATAAGTCTCTATCCTTACATCCATAGGATTCAGCCCTGTTTCTATCCACGGCCCCATAGGCGCAAAGGTATCAAAGCCCTTGGCCCTTATATACTGGATATCCTTGCCCTGCAAATCCCTTGCAGTAATATCATTAAAACATGTGTAGCCCAATATGTAATCTTTGGCTTCCTCTTTTTTTACCATATGAGCCTTTTTACCAATGACAACCCCAAGCTCGCCTTCGTAATCCACGCGCCTTGACATGTGATGCGGATAAATAATCTCATCGCCCTGCCCAATGACCGCAGTAGGAGGCTTCATAAATATCATCGGCTCTTCGGGCAGAGGCTTATTAAACTCCGCTGCATGGGCTTTATAGTTTAGGCCGATGGCAATTATCTTGGACGGCTCGCATGGGGCCAGGAGCTTGACTGAATCAAGTTTATGAGCAATAGAAGTCTTTTTAAAACTACTAAAGATACTACCTTCTATTTCAATGACATTCTCGCCTTCAATAATGCCGTATTTTATTATTCCATCTTTCAAAAATCGTGCAAGTTTCAACAATCATCCCCTTCGCAATAAGAAATTAGAAATGAGAAATAAGAAATTAGAAAAAATCTTCCTCTCCTTGTTTCTCATTTCTTTTTTCTAATCCCTGCCTTTTCTACCATCGCCTTTATCTTCAAACGTAAAGCATTCAGCTTGATAAACCCTTCCGCATCCTTCTGGGCATATACTACATCCTCTTCAAATGTGGCAAAGTCTGGGTGATAGAGCGACTTGTCTGACTTTCTGCCAACCACATCACAATTACCTTTGTAGAGTTTTAAACGGGCTGTGCCGGTTACGCCCTTTAAGGCGTGGTCTACCATCCCTTGCAGCATTTCCCGTTCCGGCGAATACCAATAGCCGTAATAGACAAGCTCTGCATATCTTGAAATCAGGCTGTCTCTGAGATGCATCACCTCTCTGTCCATTGTAATGGACTCCACAGCCCTCCGTGCCGCATGAAGGATTGTGCCGCCCGGAGTTTCATAAACCCCTCTGCTCTTCATACCCACATAGCGGTTCTCCACAAGATCAATTCTGCCTACGCCATTTTTCCCGCCAAGCTTATTTAATTCTGAGAGGAGTTTTGCGGGAGAAAGCTTCTTGCCATTCACCGCACACGGATCCCCATCTTTAAAATCTATTTCAACATATGTCGGTTTATTCGGCGCCTTTTCAGGAGAAACACTTAATACAAACATATCCTCCGGCGGCTCAGCCCACGGGTCTTCCAATATGCCTCCTTCAAAACTTATATGGAAGAGATTCCGGTCAGAGCTGTATGGCTTTGCCTTAGTTGCAGTAACTGGAATGTCATGCCTTTCTGCATAATCTATTAAATCAGTCCTTGATTTCATATCCCATTCGCGCCACGGCGCAATAACCTTGATATGGGGGTTGATGGCGTAATAAGTCAGTTCAAAGCGAACCTGATCATTGCCTTTGCCTGTTGAGCCATGACAGACCGCATCTGCCTTTTCTTTCTTTGCAATCTCCATCTGCGCCTTGGCAATCAAGGGTCTGGCAATAGATGTGCCGAGCAAATACTTTCCTTCATATACCGCCCCTGCACGAAGCATTGGGAATATAAAATCCCTGACAAATTCTTCTTTCAGGTCTTGTATATAAATCTTACTCGCCCCTGTCTTTATGGCCTTTTTCTTAAGCGGCGCCAATTCCTCGCCCTGCCCCAGGTCAGCGGCAAACGCAACAACTTCGCATCCATAATTCTCAACAAGCCATTTGATTATAACCGAGGTGTCAAGCCCGCCGGAGTAGGCGAGGACAACCTTCCTGATACTGCCCATAGAAAAACCTCCCTATAGAAATCAGAAATTAGAAATGAGAAATCAGAAATAAAAGACTATCGTGATTTAGATAAGCTGGCAATAACCTTGCCAAGATTTATATTGAATATACGCAACCTTTCCTCAAGACTTTTAAACAATTCGGAATCTACATAACCAATCCTATTTGAATAAATTAAATGACTCTTTGTCTCTGCTAAAGAACCTCTTACATTATAATAGAAGCAAAGTTTATCTAAACGATGATGTCTTCCAAATGCCTCTGCAATATTTGCGGAAACAGATAAAGCAGATCGTCTAACCTGAGATGTCAATCCATAATCTTCTTTCCTTGGGAAGCCTTCGCTTATCGTATGCACACCTATTGCAATATCCATGGCCTCCTGCCAAATAGGTATATCTTCAAAATTCTTGTATCTCATTTCTTGTTTCTGTATTTAGCAGCTTCTCCAAAATCACCTTCTGTACATGCAGCCGGTTCCCCGCCTGATCAAAGACAAAGGAATTCTGCCCTTCCATGACTTCATCCGTTATCTCCTCTCCCCTATGCGCGGGCAGGCAGTGCATAACAATGGCGTCTTTTTTTGCAAGCTTCAAAATCTCTGAATTTATCTGATAGCCCTTGAATGCCTTTTTCCTTTTTTCTATTTCTTCTTCCTGACCCATGCTGGCCCAGACATCGGTATTCAAAACATCCGCATCCTTTGCGGCATCCTTCGGGCTTTTTACAATCTCTATTTTCGACTTGGCCTCTTTTTTAGCCCTTTCCAAAATATCTTTATCAGGCAAATATCCGTCAGGGCAGGCAATCGCCAAGTCAAACCCCAATCGTGATGCTGCCTCAATCCATGAATTGGCCATATTATTGCCGTCGCCAATCCACGCAACCTTAAGCCCTCTGTAGCTGCCTTTCTTCTCTATAATGGTAAAAACATCTGTCAACACCTGACAGGGGTGATGTAAATCTGTAAGACCGTTTATAATCGGAACTGTAGAATATCTCGCAAACTCCTCTACTATGTTATGGCCAAATGTTCTGATTACAATGCCGTCCACATACCTTGACAACACCCTTGCAGAATCCTTTATCGGTTCGCCCCTTCCTATCTGAGAGTCCCTGTGGCTAATGAATATTGCATGGCCTCCGAGCTGGTGCATTGCAACCTCAAATGAGACCCGTGTCCGTGTGGATGCCTTATCAAATATAAGCCCAATGCTCTTGCCAATTAAAGGATTGTGCGGAATTCTTCTTGTCTGCCTTTCTTTGAAAAAACTTGTCTTCTCAAAAATGGCATCTATTTCATTCTTCGTAAGGTCAGAGATTGTTAATAAATGTTTTATCATAGTAAGAAATAGAATTCAGAATCCAGTAGCCAGAAGTCAGAATAAAAACAAAACCACCTGCAAAGTTTTTCTTCTGGATTCTGAATTCTGGCTCCTGAATTCTTTCATTGATAACTGACTGCTGATAGCTGTTTCCTCAATATCCTCATCATCTCATCCACATCCTTTTCTGTGGCAATAAGTGGCGGTATAAACCGCAGTATTGTGTCAGAAGTGCAGTTAATTAAAAGCCCTTTTTCCATGCAGGCCTTTACAATATCTGCGCCAGGAACCGTCAATTCCATGCCGATTATCAAGCCCTTTCCCCGCACCTCTTTGATGAACGGATATTCTGCCTTTAGCTTATGTGATTTTTCAAGGAGATATTTCCCAACCTTTTGGCAATTTTCCAACATGCCTTCTTCAAGCACTGCCTGTATCGCAGCGATACCTGCTGCTGTTGCAAGCGGGTTGCCTCCAAAGGTAGATGCGTGTGTTCCTGGAACAAAACTCTTTGCAACCTCATCCGTTGCCAACATTGCGCCGATGGCAACACCGCCGGCAAGCCCCTTTGCCAAAGTCATAATATCAGGCGTTACACCGTAATGCTCATACGCAAATAGCTTTCCTGTTCTGCCCATGCCCACCTGAACCTCGTCAAATATTAGAAGAAGCCCTTTTTCTCTGCAAAGCACTTTTAATTCCTTCAGATAAGTTTCTGACGGTATATTTACCCCGCCCTCGCCCTGTATAGGTTCAACCATCACAGCAGCAGTCTGCGGAGTTATGGCATTTGCCACTGCCTTTACATCATTGAACGGCACATAGATAAATTTTTCCAAGAGCGGCTCAAAACCCTGCTGAAACTTCTTCTGGCCTGTTGCTGCGAGTGTTGCCATGGTTCTTCCGTGAAAGGACTTTTCCATAGTAATTATCTGAAATTTATTTTCACCTCCCTGCTTAATACCCCGCATCAAGTGCGGGGCAGGCTCTGCAGGGACAGGCTTATCCTTAAAATATTTCCGCGTGAGCTTTATAGCAGCCTCATTCGCCTCTGCGCCTGAGTTGCAGAAAAATGCCTTATCTGCAAATGAATTTTTGCATAGGAGTTCCGCAAGTTGCGCCTGCGGCTCAATATGATAGAGATTGGAAACATGGATGAGTTTTTCCGCCTGCTCCTGAATCGCCTCTACAACCCTGGGATGACAATGCCCGAGATTGCAGACAGCCAAACCTGCCACAAAATCCAGATATTCCTTACCCTCCGCATCCCACACTTTACAGCCTTTGCCCCTGACAAGGGCAATAGGAAAGCGGTTGTAGGTGTTTGCAATATATTTGCCGGTTAAATTTATGATTTCCTGCGTATTCAAACTTTCCTCACTATTGAAAGTATAAAAAGATACCAAATAAAAACTCAAAATTCAAAAGAAAAAAGCTACCCCTGTTGCCATTTTGTAGAAATGAAGATTGTGGTTAAGTCTATTTTTGGGTAAGTTAAAGCAATTTCAGGAATTCATCCACGGTAAGACCACTATTGCGGATAAGGGCACGGAGAGTGCCGACTGACAGTTCTTTATGTTGCGGGATTGATAGATTAACACGGATGCCTTGTTTGACCATCACTAAGTGGCTGCCGACTTGTCCCATAGATTCCCATCCGGCCTTTTGAAATGCCTTCACAGCATCTTTGCCGGATATATTGCCCAGCCTTCCCATGTCTACACTGCCACAACAATCTGCTGCTGAACAACCTTTTGAGGCAAGGCAGAGACGGCTTTCTGGTCTTCGGCCCATAACCAGGCTGTTATGGCCTCCTTGATGTTCTCAAGGGCTTCTTCTTCGTCTTTACCCTGAGAAACGCAGCCAGGAAGAGCCGGGCATTCCACAACAATCCATCCGTCCTCAGCATGTTCAAGGGTTACATGAAATATCATATTTGCTCCTAATAAAATCGGTTTAAATACAACTTAACATCCAGAACCTTTGCTGTCAAGCGTATTAACGTATTAACGAACGGGTATTAACGAATGGGGTTTCTCACCTCGCCACAGCCCGCAGGATTTTGACGGCCAGCCGCAGGTTTTCCTCATCCAATCCTTTCAAAAATAGTTTATTTTTTGATTTGCGTATTAACTTAATCTCATCAAAAATGCTTTTCAACACGTTATAGCCTAATTTAATCTCCTCTGCTTTCTTTTGTTTAAGAAATGCAGTAAGTTTAGCAATCTCTTTCTCCCGCGCAGTTCCTGTGGACTTTTGAGGATATTCAAAATCAAAGAGGTCTTTTAGCTTAATATTCAGTATAAGGCTTATATTCTCAAGGGTTTTCAAAGAAGGAATGGACACTCCTCTTTCCAGACGGGAAATAGTTTCAGTCGCCACATCAAGCGACTCTGCCAATTGAGCCTGCGTAAAGCCCTTTTCTCTCCTAATCTTTGCCACCTGTTTACCAATAAGTCTATTTACATTATCACGCATAATAACTCCTTGTTTTTCAATATAGACAAATTGGGGCTATGCTAACAGGAGTTATAATGTCTATGACTAATATATTGACAAATTAGGTCTTGTTTGCTATATTGCGGCAAGGATTTAATAGGATTTTGGTAAGGTAGGAAACGGATGGAAAAGAGACGTGCTATATTCACTCAACCCCCGAAGTTCTACAAAAACCCGAACATGGCTGTGATTTCATCTTTATTCATTCCAGGGCTTGGGCAGATTTATAATGGACAATTTATCAAAGGTTTTATTTTCTTAATCTTATGGCCAATATCAATTGCATCAATTATTTTCATCGCAGATTATATTCATGTCATCCTTTGGGGAAGCCACATCTATGATGCGTACTCATTAATAGGTTCTATCACGTTCATTATAGACACGATCAGAGACTGTGTTTTTCCCTTCTCATTAGTTACCCCTTGCAGCATTGATAAGGTATTAATATTAATAGTTCTTATTGTTGTTTTTATCGCCATCATCCCAACACTTTGGATATTGGGTATGGTTGATGCATATAGGTCTGCCAACAAAATAAACGAAAAGATATCCGTGGAGTAAAAATTGCAGGGCAAAATCAATTAGATGGGCTATGCAAACTAAACAAGAGCAACTTAAGGAAAGCAAGCCCATAGAAGACCTGGCTCAAGAGTTTCACGACAGAGCCAGAGATATCGCAAATGAGCTTAATAAACAACTTTTAACTCTTTCAACAGGAATTGTTGCAGCTCTTTTCTACTTTGCAGTAGAAAAAAGAGCCGACTTGAAATACTTTGAAAAGATACTCATTCTCATAACAATTATGCTCTTTGGGGTCTCAATACTATGTTCAATGTTGGGAATGAAATGGGACGCAAGCAAAAACTATTTTCTCGGAGAAATAAATAAGACAGCAAAACAAAATGACTTAAACGAGAATAAAAGGTCCAAAGAAAAACATGATGATAAGCAATTAAAGGCAAAACGCTATGCAAGGCACTTCTTTCTATTAGGAATGCTCGGAGCAATTATATTTCTAACAAAATTTCTTTTAATTTCGTGATGGTGGGGTGGAAAAAGGGATATCTTTTAATTCATAGTTTCACCAAAGAGTAAAAGGGGACGGTTCTATTAAATGAGAAATCTGACGATGCAACACAGAGCCATAAATAAAATTCGGGCGGTTATTGATAAATTAGAACCGTCCCCTTTTCTGTTTGAACCAAGAGATCCTATATGATTACTATCAAAGCAAACTGGGAAAATCCCATTAAATTAGACGATGGTAGAGTAAAGAATCTTATCTACCACACTAATTCAGACGAAATCTCCGAGGGTAGTGGTTGTTATGTTTTCTACAATAAATACGGTGAGTCGATTACAATTTTATATATTGGTAAAGCTGATAAGTTACGAACAAGAATTGAACAGCAGTTCAATAATTTGAAACTTATGATGGGAATCAAGAACGCGATTAATGGCAATAAATATCTTATGTATTGCGAAGTTCTTGGCAATAAAAAATCAAAAAATTCAAAAAAAGCCTAAAGATGCTTGAAAAGCAGCTTATCAAATACGCTACTTTAGAAGGTCATGGATTGCTGAATCAAAAAGGAACAAAAATAAAATATAATCACATTGAATTTAAAGGAAATAGAGATTCAGAAAAGATGTTTGGCAGAAAAATGAATATTGGGAAGTAATAGCAATATCTTGGGCAATGCGTCGCACTGATGGACGAGGGATGTTTCCTATATTTTCAAGAAAGGAGAATCTATGCGGCAGATAAGAATTGTAACATTAGTGTTTCTCTTTCCATTGCTGATTTCATTATCAGCCTGTGGCAAAAGCCCCGAGCAAGCTCGCAAAGAATTGGGGCAAATGAATATAGCATATACAAAGGAGAATTTTTTACGGTTTGCACTAGATGGAGATAATGTTGTTGTAGACTTATTTTTAAAAGCAGGAATGAATCCAAATTCAAAAAAAGATGGTAGAGGACCACTTTCCGGTTTTACTGCTTTACATTTTTCGGCAATGAAAGGACATGTATCTACTGTACGAACACTATTAGATGGAGGGGCCAATAAAAATAGTGAAAATTTGGAGAGATGGACGCCCTTGCACAAAGCGGTGTATCATAATCAGATTGAAGTTGTAAAATTACTCATTGCCAAAAGGGCTGATATAAATGCGCAGACGATGGATGGCCAAACGGCAGCAAATCTTGCTGAGGAGTTTGGATATACCGATATTGTTAAATTACTCAAAGATGCAGGAGCTAATGAATAAGTTCCCATTTGAGAAAATGACTATCAAAGAAATATAAAAGAAAGGTTATTGTTATAAACTGTTTCCTATGTTTTATGTTTTCTGTTCTCCAGAGTAACTATTGAAATATTTGAAGTAGGCGGAATACCTCGTGGCAGATTAATCTCTGTAGGGAAATAAGAGCATATGAAAACAGGCACAAATAGTTAGGATTACTTGATTGATGGATGGGGAATAATGGCTTGCAATATTTTCAAGAAAGGAGAATCTATGCGGCAGATAAGAATTGTAACATTAGTGTTTCTCTTTCCATTGCTGATTTCATTGTCAGCCTGTGGCAAAAGCCCTGAGAAGGCCAGAAAAGAATTGGCACAAATGAATATAAAATATACCGAAGAAAATTTTTGGAAGCATGCGGAACAAGGAGATAGCGTTGTTGTGAAATTATTTTTAAATGCAGGGATGGGTCCCAATTCTAAACCTGCTAATTCTGATATTACTCCTTTAGATATTGCGGCAAATAATGGACACATATCAACAGTACAAGCCCTACTGGCTGGAGGAGCTAATGTTAATGCGAGGAGCGAAGGACGTAATGGAAGCTTAAAAGGTATGACTCCCTTAATGGGTGCAGCACAGAATGGTCATGTTGAAATTGTAAAAGCACTCTTAAGTAAAGGAGCAGATGTAAATGCAAAAGGATATGGTGACATGGCGAATGGTATTACACCGTTAATAATGGCAATCAAGTATGGCCATACGGACATTGTAAAGATATTGTTAGATAAAGGGGCAGATGTAAATGCAAAAATGATTTTTTTGGGGAAAAGTGAGACACCATTATCTAATGCTGAAAAAAAAGGCCATACTTAAAAAAGGGGACAGATTTATTTAAGCATTGCTTCTAAGGAAAAAAGGGGACACCCATTAAAAGGCCCCTGTCAAGAGAAAAAACTATCCCGAAGCAAGGAAAAGAGTTTTTCTTGTTTTAGTCTGTTGCTCTTTTAGTTATCAACCATCCCTACCATTCCCGCAGTTTC
>Ga0209751_10001298_pt1 | contig 25810 bp, 29 predicted proteins | sample RifCSP13_1_FD_184019 | JGI IMG/M metagenome (GOLD analysis project Ga0209751, IMG submission 184019) | Soil microbial communities from Rifle, Colorado - Rifle CSP2_sed 13_1 (SPAdes) (version 2) | ecosystem: Environmental > Terrestrial > Deep subsurface > Rock core/Sediment | place: Rifle...
TTATCATTGACAACACGTATAATCAAACAAATCAAATTAAACGATTTCTGCAATACTAAATAAGAGCATAAATTTAGATAGTTGCCATGCAAATTGGGCTTCTTGGTAAGACAAATGTTGGAAAATCAACTTTTTTCTCAGCTGCAACGGAAACCACTGCCCAAATAGGAAATTATCCTTTTACTACAATAGAACCAAACGTTGGAATTGCACACGTAAAGACAGAATGTGCGTGCAAACACTTTGGAATAGAACACAAACATCCTTTATGTTTTAACGGAACCAGACTCATACCAGTAAAATTAATTGATGTAGCAGGACTTGTTCCAGGAGCTCATGAAGGCAAAGGCCTTGGTAACAAGTTTTTGGATGATGCAAGACAATCTGAAGTATTGATACATGTTGTTGATGCATCAGGATCTACAGACATTCAAGGGCATCCAGTTCCTGTAGGAACACATGATCCACTAGAAGATGTCAAGTTTGTTGAAGAAGAATTTGATTTGTGGATGAAAGAAATCTTGCAACGTGAATGGCAAAAATTATCAAGAGAAATGGAAAGTAAAGGTGCAAAAATTGTTCAAGGAATTGCACAAAGATTCAGTGGACTTGGAATAAAAGAATACGATGTTGAAATAGTCATACAACATTTGAATCTTCAAACAAAAAAGCCTACAGAGTGGAGTGATTCAGATCTATCTACTTTCATAAAAGAACTGAGAAAAAAAACAAAACCAATAATCATTGTAGCAAACAAGGCTGATCTTTGTCATGATTTGAGCATTATTGACAAGCTAAAAAAAGAAAGAGCTACGATACCGTGTAGTGCTGAGACAGAACTCCTCCTGAAAAAAGCAACAAAGAATGGTTTGATTGATTATTTTCCAGGTGGAAAAATTTTTAAAATCAAAGAAGGAATAAATCTTAATCCTCAACAACAAAAAGCACTAGATCTAGTGAAATTGGTTCTTTCAAAAATTGAAACCACCGGTGTACAACAAGCATTGGACATGGCTTGTTTTGAGCTACTCAAACTAATCGTGGTATTTCCTGTTGAAGACGAAACAAAACTATCAAACAAAGATGGCCAAATCTTACCAGATGCAAGACTTTTGCCTGCCAATTCTACTGCAAAGGATCTTGCTACAACCATTCATGCAGATCTAGCAAAGGGATTCTTGCATGCAATAGACGTGAAAACAAAGCAAAGAATTGGCGCACAACATCAACTAAAAAATGGGGACGTTATAAAAATAGTATCAACATTGAGTAGAGGATAAAATGATAGCGCTTGGAATTGAAAGTACGGCTCACACATTTTCATGTGCCGTATTAGAAAAAACTGGTAAAAGCGGAAAAATTCTTTCCGATATAAGAAAGATCTATCGACCTCCTGACGGAGAGGGAATTCATCCAAGAGAAGCATCAAGACATCACGCAGAAAACTCTCCCATGATTCTCTCAGAGAGTTTACAAAAAGCAGGTGTCAAAATTTCTGATCTTGATATTGTATCATATGCTGCAGGACCAGGTCTTGGACCTTGCTTGAGAATAGGAGCTGTAGTCGCAAGATCTCTTGCATCCTATTACAATATTCCAATCTTTCCAGTAAATCACGCAATTGGTCACATAGAACTTGGAAAGATGTTGACCGGAGCAAAAGATCCACTAGTGCTGCTAGTTTCGGGAGGTCACACAATGATCTTGGCATTTTTATCAAAAAAATGGAGAGTGTTTGGTGAAACTTTGGACATAACCATAGGTCAGTTATTAGATCAACTTGGTAGACATGCTGGGTTTGCATCCCCATGTGGTGAAAAAATTGAGGAACTTGCATCAAAGTCAAATAATTACATCTCACTTCCGTATGTTGTAAAAGGAAATGATGTATCATTTTCTGGTTTACTTTCTGCAACAAAACGCGTGATTCCAAAAAATCTCGAAGATGCTTGTTTTTCATTACAAGAGACTGCATTTGCAATGATTGGTGAAGCTACAGAACGCGCACTATCGTTTACTAGAAAAAAAGAACTTCTAATAGTAGGCGGAGTTGCTGCAAATAAAAGACTTTCAGAAATTCTAATAAGCGTATGTAAAAGACAAGATTGCAAGTTTTTTGTGTCACCTAAAGAATATGCAGGTGACTGTGGTTCACAAATTGCTTGGACCGGACTACTGGAATCTTCTCACAAATCTGGAGTAAATCTAGAAGATACATTTGTGAGACAATCATGGCGACTTGATACAGTTGTAGTGCCTTATTGACTCTTATTTTGTGCTATTGTTTCCTGTAATGTTTTGAACCATTTGTTAGTGTTATACACTCCAAACCTGTAGGTTTTTTGTCCCTCTGTTGTTTTAACTTTAATCCATACTTTTTTTACAAGCCAACCTTCCTTTCCAACTTCTACAATTTGGTTCAACGGTACATCAATAACTGTATCGCCAAACTTTTTTGAAAAATCTGCAATTCTTCCCTTTGTTTTATCAAAGGCAATTCTTGTGTTTGTTAGTGTGAGAATTCCACTACCGGCAGAATCTTCAGAACAATCTTCTTGAATTATCTTTTCTTCTGAGTTATCCATAATACGTTTTAATCTCTATCTACAAGTTATAACTCTAATGAAATTAATAAAAAAGGGCGCGGAAGCTGACATTTATCTTACTTTGTGGAATGAAAACAAATCTATACTAAAAATAAGAGAAAAAAAAGATTATCGAAACCCAATACTTGATAGAAGAATAAGAGAACAGAGAACCATACGTGAATCGAGTATCATATCCACTGTAAAATCATTTGGAGTTTGTTCGCCTCTTGTATACTATGTCAACACAAAAATGTGTAGGATATACATGCAACATATGAAAGGAAAGCTAGTGCGTGATCTTTCAAATCAAAAAATGATAAAAGCTTGTCAAGAGATTGGTAAAATTGTAGGCAAATTACATAAAAATGGTATCATGCATGGAGATCTTACTACCTCCAACTTCCTTTCTATGAAAGATACAGTGTTTGTAATTGATTTTGGACTTGCACAAAGAACAGACAAAATAGAGGATCATGCAATAGATCTAAGACTTTACAAAGAGATACTAAATAGTGCACATGCAAATATAATGGAAAAAGCGTGGGCTGAATTTTTAAAAGGCTATAAAAAAGTAGTAGGTTCTTCAAGGCATAATCGGGTTTTGTCTCAAGTATCAGTTATCGAAAGCAGGGGTAGATACGCCAACGTCGTCTAGTATATTATTTGCATCATCAAACAAAAACAAGTATGAGGAAGCAAAAGGCATCTTAGCAAAATTTGGAATTTCTCTAAAGTTTTTCAAATGTAGTTTACAGGAAATACAAGCAGATACACTTGAAGAAGTATCTTATCACAAGGCTTTGGATGCTTTTTCAAGATGTTCCAAACCAGTTATGATAGAAGATGATGGTCTTTTCATAAACTCACTAAATGGTTTTCCTGGGCCATATTCATCATTTGTATTTAAAACGATTGGAAATGAAGGAATTCTCAAACTAATAAGATCAAAACGAACTGCGACATTTCAATCAGTCATAGCATACTGTGAAAAAAAAGATGATGTACAACTGTTTAAAGCTGAAGTGAATGGAAAAATTTCACAAAAACTGGTTGGTAAAAAATGGGGATATGATCCAATCTTTATTCCTGAAGGTCAAACTAAAACGTATGCTCAGCTAGAAGAAAAAAATCTAATTTCTCACAGATATCTTGCAATAAAAAAATTTGCTAATTGGTATTTGCATACGCAGGAATTAAACGATCGATGAATCGTTCCTGATTCTGCAACACTACTATCCTTGACATAACACTTTCATCCATGACCGAAAAAACTTCACTTTTATTTGCAAGTTCAGATGCAAAACGTCTCACTTCATCCATCTCAAGACTGTTTGAATATTCTAGTCTATTTGTAGATCTTCCTACATGCATGTATGACTTTAATTCTACAAAATGTGGATTTGCACGTTTAAGCATTTTCGCAAATTCAGGAATTAATTCCTCACTAGAGTTATAGCCTCTTATCAAAGTAATTCTAAGCACAGTCCGTGTATTCATCTCCGAAAGCATCTCAAGGCTGGTATTCCATCTTTCCCAAGAATCCTTGTATCTTGGTTTGTTAACTATCTGAAAGATTTCTTCATTTGGAGCATTGGTAGAAAGATATAGCTGAGTAGGAAGCGCGTCTTCATCTTGCAATCTTTGTAACATGTCAGGTTCTTGACCATTTGTAACAAGAAAGATTGATTTTGTTGCAGGAAGAGTCTTTAGATATTTTATGAGCTGGGGGAGTTTTGGATACATAGTCGGTTCTCCCGAAAGTGATATGGCATAATGACTTGGAAGCAATGATTCGTCTAGCTTTTTCTTGTCCTGCTTCGGATCTCCATAATGTCCCATGATGAGTTTTTTTCTTTCTTCCATGAGATTTGTAACAACTGCTTCTGGTTCTGCCACTCTATCTTCAGGCATTTCCATTGAATTGTAAAACTCCATTGGTCTCCAACAGTAAATGCATCTATTTTCGCAGTACATTCCTGCTGGAGAAAACTCCATGCACCTGTGAGTTGTGATACCGTAAAACTTCATTTTATAACAATCCCCTTCATTTTTGAATGATTTTTTTGTCCAGTGACACAACTCTACTGTAGCGTGATCAGAAACTCCATACTTTGCTTTTTTTAGTTGGCTTAGTATCATGGGTTTTATTTGTATTATTTCGTTATCAGATTCAACAGTCTCACCAGAACAACTCATGGAATTAATCTGATAGGGTTTTAATTAAATCTACAGGAATTTACAAAAAGCATGATGTCTGATTCATGAATACGTGTATATAAGTGAAAACTGGTTTTTATTTCAATGATAAAGGCCATAAGTGTTGCAGGACTTGAAATAGAAGGAACTCCATTCAAAAAACCAAGCGTACAGCTTGAGGAAGCAGCCAGAACTATATCACTAGGACACCTTACTTGGATTGAATGTGTTGTAGATAGCATTGTTGAAGAAACCCCCAAGATTCTAGCAAATCTTGACATCAACATGGATCCGTCAGTTCTTTTGTCAGGATATGTATCACATTATGAAGACAGAGAAGATACACTTGGCTTGATGCTTCCCTTTGTAGTCACAGGGGCAAACAAGACACAAACATCACCTCTTTTGATATTTATCAAAAAAGACCTTGTGGTTACTATTCACGATGATTACGGAGGTAAAATAACACGACTGTACAATTATTCCAACACATTATTGCGTAAACTTCCAAAAGAACCTGAAAGCTGGGCAGACAGACAGACCGTACTTGTAGCAAGAATAATAGACGAGCTTAGCGAAACAAATTTTTCAATTCTACGTTTAATCATAGAAAGAGCAGAACAACTAGAACTAGATCTTGCAGGCGCAAGGCAGATCCAAAAGGACTTGTCCCTTGAACTTTCTGATATGAAGACTTCACTTCTTACTTTCCTTAACGCTGTGTGGGCAACATATGATACAGTTCAGAACCTAAAGTACGGGGATGCTGAAATGATTTCTGACGATGAAATAATCCTTGGTAAATTTGAGGTCCTTCTTGGTAGACTCGACAGACAGATCCAAATGTCAGAAAACGTCATGCAGGTAGTTGCTACAGGAATAAACGTAATTCAGGCTGAAGTTTCCAACAAACTAGCAACTCTCATAGTCTGGCTTACAGTAGCTGGAACCGCAGTTCTCGTACCAAACACACTTGCAACTATTTTTGGCCTATTTCCAGACAATGAGGAAAACTTCTATTGGATGCTTCCTGCTCTAGGTATATCAACAGCACTTTCTGCCTTTGTTACATATCGATACACAAAACGATGGAAAGTCAAATCGTTTGGAATGCGTAGACTACGAAGCATAAAGAAAAAACTACGTTACAACTAATTCATCAAACTTTTTTTGAACTTTCTATTTCCAAGGAAGAAGATATGTTGAACCATAATATGTAAGAACAGCAGTTATTCCCATTGCAAAAAACCACAAAATTCCACTTCGCATATACTGAAATATTTTTTAGTCAATAATAAACTTAGAGTCTAATTCTCATGTCCGAATGTAATCACAAATAATCCATTAGTTAAGATTAATACTGGACAGGAAAGGATCCGTCCTTGGTGGCCCTTGTAGTACAGTGGCCAGTATAGGGGACTGTGGATCCCCGGACAGGGGTTCGATTCCCCTCAAGGGCCTTTATTTTAAAATATACCGTACTTACCTGATTCCATCTCTTCTTTGATGGCAAGCTTTACCTTCAACTTTTTCTGAGCAAGTTTATCTGTAAGCCATGTAAGGAATTTCTTCTCTATACCTTTTCCTTTAATTTTATCAAAATTTGGCCCCATCTGATCCGACAACTTTTCCACAAGGACTTTGTTTACACACACTACATAAAAGTGCCAACCAAACGCAAACTCAGAGTCAGTGACAATAAAATCATTTTCTCCATGTACCATCTGTTCTAGATTTCTCAAAGTATACGTAATTTCTTTACTTGTATTCTCATAATCTGTGGCAGATACATTGATGTTTATTCTTTGATCCCACATGATTTACTATAACAGTTTTCCAGATAAAAATCTGACTGATAATATGTCCATCTATTTATTCAAAAGATACTCTACATCTATATTGAAAAATGTCCTTAGTATGGTAATGTAATTCCTTATTGGCTGAGGAATTTCATTACCACAAGCAACTCCCAGATTCTTTGCGTTTATCCATATTACAAGAGATTGTAGTATAGTAAGAAATCTATCATTGCCAGCTTCTGGTGACCCAATTGCTTTGGTGTATCTTTCCGCAAACTCCCAAGCAGTCACAAAATCTACACAATCAGTTCCAAACACTGCAAGAAGTTGTTCTTTTAGATCGTTTGCTTTTCTAAAAGGAACTATATTTAGAATATATGGAAACTCTACCTTATCAGGAAGGCATCCTGGCAGTGGACCCCAAATTGTTATTATTTTACAGCCACGTTTCAACAATGCAAACTTGTCCATCATATTATCAATTATTTGTTGATCTGCAAACCAAAATAAAATTACTGTAGCATCGCTAAAATCTGTATCACTAATGTCACTGCATTGTAATGTATAGTTTGGCAAATTTTTTTCTTGTAAAAATTTTTCTGCTACACTAATTTTTTTCTTATCGATATCTATTCCAACTACTTTTTTTACACCAAATTCCTCTAAAGCTATGGAAACTCCTCTTCCATTTCCACATCCAAGATGATAAAAAATATCATTTTTGCCAAGTTCTGCAAACCGGAATATTTCTCTAAAAGCATTATCAGGAAGCTGTACCTCTTGTCCTGAAAGAATGGACTGTGGAAGCGATGCAAGATACTCTTCTATCTTCATGATTACAAAATTATCGATTCTAAATTTATTCCCTTATTCGTTCGAGTGCAGAGACTGCTTGCCATAATGTCACCCTTACATATGATGGCATGTTCGGATCCTGTGTTATGTCATCTAACACACTTATGGCATTTGAAGCACGCACTGAAACAGAATATTCTTGTTTTTTAAGTTCTAATGCAAGATCAGTTATGTTTTTTTTAATGTTTCTTGGAGTAGAAGGATTTGATGCTATTTCCTCAAGTGCTTTGATGGCTTGGTTAAGAGTGTCTGTGTTTTGAGATTTTGTGTCAACCATTGTTCCATCAAAGCTAAGCTGGTTGTATTGATTTTATAAAGTTTGCACTAGAGTTCCAAAAATATGTTGTCTGATTCGACTACCACTTTGTATGAATCCAAGTCCTTGATTTTGGCAGGAAATGCATGCAATTTGCCTGTTTTACAATCAAACTTTGCACCATGCCAATCACATGTTAGAATTGATCCATCTAGTTTTCCATCTGCCAGACTTGCTCCAGCATGAGTACAGGTATCATTCATAGCAAAATAATTTCCGTCTATATTAATCACAAGTATCTCTTTCCCATCAGCAGTGACTTTTTGCATCTTGCCAGGTGATATGTCTGAGGTTTTTCCAACAATTATCTTACCCATGGTATTTTTCTAATTTTCTCCCTCTTAATAGTTTTAGATGTTATGCAAATTTCACAGTGTTTTCTAGCTTGCCAAGCCCTTCAATTTCCATTTCTATCTTGTCGCCATTTTTTAGATAAACTGCATCTGGTCTGTTTAACATGACTCCTGCAGGAGTTCCTGTTGAAATAATATCTCCTTTTTCCAGAGTCATTACCTTACTTAGCATGGAAACTATTGTAGGTATTTTTAGAAACATGTTTGATGTTGAAGAATCCTGCCTAACTATACCATTTACTCTGGTTGTCATCCTTAGGTTTTGGGGATCTGATATCTCGTCAGCAGTTGTAATCCAAGGACCACAAGGAGCAAAAGTATCAAATCCCTTTGCACGCGTAAACTGTTTATCTTTGGCTTGTACGTCCCTAGCTGAAGCATCATTTAGAATCATATATCCAAAAATTACATTTTTTGCTTCTTGCTCTGTTATATTTTTACAATCTTTTCCAATGATTACTGCAAGCTCTACTTCATAGTCTAGCTTGGATACAAAGGATGGACAAATAATATCTGCCGTGGCTCCATTTAGAGTAGTTTTTGGCTTTATTATTATTGCAGGTTCGTCTGGAGGAATCAGATTTTGCTCTCTTGCATGATCTTTGTAATTAAATGCAAGACAAATTATTTTTGAGGGATTTGGTATGGGTGCAAGGACTTTGAAGTCAGAAATCTTTTGTGTATATTTTAGATTTGAGATCTTTGGTTTAATCTCATCATACCAACCATCAAAGAGAAAATCCTTGATCTGTTGAGGTATAGGAATGCCTGTCTGAAGAGTGATCTCCTCTTTTGTAGTTACATTATCTCCATTAACAAAACCATATGTTTCCATGTCTTGTCCTAACAATCTTGCAATTTTCATTTTTCTTCACTTGTGAGTATAGATTGCTTGAATCGCAGAATCTTTTCTGCAATATCCAAATCTAACAAACTGAATTTCTGCACCCTCATTTAATTCTAAGTAGTATTTTTCTGTGAAAGCTTGAATTGTTTCAAGACTGTTCTCATTAAATTTTTCATTAACAAAAAGTGTCTTTGGTATCAGAATGTTTATCTTTGTAGAGCTTTTTTGTGTAATCCATTGAATTTTAGGCAATTCTGCTTTAAAATCATTACCAGAATATTCTGCCTCTATATCTGATCCTATTTTTGTTATTTTTACATTGTACAATTCAATCAGTCTTTGTTGATCTCCAACTTGAAGATTTTTTACGTCATTGCCAGAAATATAAAAGATGCCATCGACTTCAACTTTTCTTTTACCAATATCTTTTTGTGGATGATTTGCAAGTTCAACAGATGTCACATTATTATTTTTTACCACTAGTTTTACAGGTTCTGTAACCATAAACAATCTGATGCTGATTGGATCAATTATTTTTCTGTTAAATGATTCTAGAGTATCAAATGGTGCGAGTGTATCAGATTTTGTGAAACCTAGTGAAAGAACAAACTTTCTTATGGCTTCAGGAACGATTCCACGTCTACGCATAGCTTCAAGAGTTGGAAGCCTTGGATCATCATATCCAGATACTTGGCCTTCTTCAACCAAAGGCTTTAGAACTCTCTTTGAGACAGGCATGCCTTCAAACTCTAATCTAGAAAATTCTAACATCTTTGGCTTTCTCATCTCCAATCTATCCAAAATAGCATAGTACAGCTCATTTCTAAGCTCATACTCTTTTGTTCTAAAGGCATGGGTTACACCATCAAGGCTGTCTTCAATTGCTACTGCAAAATCATAGTTTGGCCACACTCTATATCTATTCATTAACAATGGATGGCTTCCTTCAATTATTCTAAAAAGTGCAGGATCGCGCATCACAGTATTATCTGACTCCATATCACCACGAAATCTGACTATGGCCTCTCCAGGATTGTATTTTTCAAACATGTCATGCCATCTTTTTGTATTTTTATCAAGGTCACCAGAACGACATTTGCAAGCTTTCATCTCCCTTCTGTTATTGCTAATTGTTTCTTGATTACAAGTGCAAACATAAGCATGATTTGATTCGATCATTTGCATTCCTTTTTTGTAAATTAATTCGATATCATCTGATGTGTTTTTCACACGATCGTATTTTACTCCAAGCCAGTCAAGCCCAACTTTGATTGCAGCATAATATTCTAGTCTCTCGTTTTCAGGATTTGTGTCATCAAACCTAAGAATCAACTTTCCATCGTACATCTTTGCATATTCCTCATCAATTATTGCAGCCTTTGCATGACCAATATGCGGATATCCATTTGGTTCTGGCGGAAATCTTGTTACAACCTTTCCATTTTCTGCACCTTCTAGTGGAGGAAGACCAATTCTTTCTTGTTTTGGTTTTGTGGTCAGAAGTTCTGGAAAATTACTTTCTAATTCTGATTTTTGCTCTGCCAATGAAAGTCTGTTAATCTCTGTTACAACTTCAGAAATGATGGGAATGATTTCTTTTGTTTTGCTCCTAAGATCTGGCCTTGAACCAAGAATTTTCGATATTACTGTCTCATTACGGGTTTTTCCCTCGTGTTCAGAAGCGTTCTGAAGGGCGATTCCACGTATCGCCTTTCTCAAGTCGTCATCCAATTATAAATTCCTCTCTACTACAAATTCTAAAAGTGATAAAAGTTCTTTTTTCGCTCTTCCATCATAAGACGCTAACGATCTTTTTGCCGCCTTAGAATACCGCAAGGCTTTCTTTCTAACCATGTTTTCTATTCCCATCGAATTAATTGTCTTGATCACTGATTCGATCTCCTTTTTTGATATAGAGGAATTGCCAAATGCATTTAGAATTTTTTCTTTATTACCGCCTCTTGCTTTGTTTATGGCAAGAAGTATGGGCAGTGATTTTTTTCCTTCACGAATGTCATTGCCAACAGGTTTCCTGGTGATTTTAGGATCGCCAACTATTCCTATAAGATCGTCAACTATTTGAAATGCGATACCCAAGTTTTTTCCAAACAAAGAAAGGTTTTCAACATCTTTTCTTTTTGTATTTGCGCAAATAGCTCCCATTGCACAGGAAACTTCGAAGAGTGACGAAGTTTTTTTTTCTATCATTTTTATATATTGACTCTCGGAAGGAATTTTTTGTGACTGGGCCATGCTAATATCAAGTATCTGACCTTCACAAACATTAACACATGCTTTGGCAAGTTTTCTTACTAGAGCAAGACTTACTTTTTCTCGTACATTTGAACCAGATGAAATTGTTTCAAAGGCCTTTGAAAATAAAACATCGCCAGCTAGGATACCAACGGGAATGCCAAATTTTGTGTGTACTGTTGGAACGCCATGACGCATCTCATCATTATCCATGATATCATCATGAACTAGGGTAAAGTTGTGTATCATCTCAACTGCTGCTGCTGCAGGTAGGGCCTGTTTGGCAGTTCCGCCCAAAACCTCACAACTCTTTATCACCATGTATGGTCTGAGTCTTTTTCCTCCATGTTCGATTAGATGTGAAGCAGCATCATAAAGCTGAACTGGAGTTCCCTCTAGTCTAGAAAGCAAAAAGGAGTTGACGGTTTTTGCAGTTTTTGTAATTGAATTTAATGACATTATTTTAGCTCCCATTTTTTGTCAGGAAAATGATATTGTACAGGTTTTCCAAGGATCTGATTGATGTCTTTTCTATTCCACACATTTAAAATTGACTTGTGTTCTGGTGAAATATCAGTTTTTGACTTTGACAAAAAATACAAAGCCAATATCATCCATGGACAATAAACCTCCGGTACTTTTTTCAAATCATCTAAAAGTTCATCCACGGAAACCCACTTTATAGCATCAATCTCCTCTTTAACTAATTTTATGTTCGTATTATCTTCTATTATGCCAATTAAAGTTCCACAGATCTCATTTTCTGAACCAATATTCTTGTATGGAACATGATATTCGAACTTGAATAAATAATCTAACTTGCACGAAATTCCAATCTCTTCTGGTAATCTTCGTTCTGCAGAAGAGACATACGTCTCTGATTGTCGTGGATGACTAGCTACCGTTCCATCCCAATCCCCTGGCCATAACATTTTACTTTGACTCCGTCTTGTAAGAAGAAGCTTGCAGTCTTTGCTAAACAAGAGAATAGTAAAGGCTCTGTGAAGCTTACCATTTGGCAAATGGCATTTGATTTTTTCTTCAGTTCCTATCGGATTATCATCTTTGTCTACAAGAATGAGATAATCAGTATCCACCTTACTCATCTCTTAAACAAAGTTCCTTCAAACTTTCCCTTCACTGCATTTACTATTCTGTCTGGTTTGTTACCATTTACCAAGAAAACTTTGGTTCCACTCTTTGAAATGGATATGGCTTCTTTGATTTTACGACTCATCCCACCTGTAACATCCATTTCAACTTCAGATACCTCTGTCTTTTCTCCTTTTATTTCACGTAGCAGCTTTTTTGTTTTCATGTCGGCGTAGACTCCATCTACGTTTAATACAAAAATCACCAATCTGGGTTTTAGAACTTTAGATAACATTCCCATGATTTTGTCTCCTGATAAAATATAGGATTTATTTTTACCATACCACATTACATCTCCATATGATATCGGAACTAGTCCAGCTTTTGCAATATTTGCAATCTCTCTAACTTTTTTCTGATCAGCTTTATTTCCAAACATAAAATCAGTTGGAGGTAAACAATACGGATTCAAGCCATTTTCTAGGAAAGAATCAAGAATAATTTTGTTCAATTCAACCATGGAATTTTTGACGACGGAAACACCCTTTTTGTTATATTTAGCTGGTTTCGTATGCATGTTATATTTGACCGACCAGTAATGACCAAAAGATCCCCCCCCGTGCACCACAATAATAGGCTCCTTTATTTTCTTTAATTTGGACGCAATCTTGTTAATTGCTGGAAGGTTTGGGGTAAGTGGCTTTTGCTTGTTTGTAATTATAGAACCGCCAAGTTTTATCAAAATCATATTTTTCTACAGTAAACCAGTCGGTTTAAAAAGTATCTACTAGGCCTCTGTTGGCAATTCTAGTAGAAAACACCTCGGCATGATTTTTCAAATTAGCGAGGGTTTTAGTAAGGTTTGATTTGTCTACAAGCGCAATTATGCACCCTCCGCCACCTGCTCCTGTAATTTTTGCACCAAACGAAGTTTTCTTGGCTTCTTTGACAAGAATGTCTAATTTGTCAGTGGAAACACCAATCTGCTCTAAAAGAAGCTGATTTTTAGACATTAGTGAACCAACTTTTGATAAATCATTTTTTCCTAGTGATAAAAGCGCATCTTGGATAAGTTCTGACTCTTGTTTGTACAATGACTCGAACAATTCTTTGTTGTTTTTCTTAAATTTTTTTACTTTTTCAACAACATCACGAGTTTGGTGCGATTGTTTAGAATTTGCAATTACAAGATCAAAATCTGAATTGGAATTAATTTTTTTAAAACCATTTTTTATATCATATTCTGCAAGTCCGCCAAAAGTACAGACGGAGCAATCGGCACCTGATGTGTTTTTGAAAATTGTTCGCTCAGCTTCAATTGATAACTTTAGAATATCTTCTCTTGGAAGTTTTTTAAACAATCCAGTTATTGATGCTGCAGCTGCTACACAAGAAGCTGAAGATGACCCAAGACCTATGCCTGAAGGTATTTCAGATTCTATTTTTATTTCAATACCACAATTTTTATTGAATTTCTTTAGAGTTTTAGTTGCCAAGTAAACAAAAGGTTTCATTTGTTCATTGGAATCATTTGAAGATGAATCCACATTTGCTTCTATGTTTCCCAGTTCTGACTTTATCTTGATTTTTTTTTCATCGATTAGTTGAGACGTTACTTTGATTCTCCTATCTATGGAACACAGTATTGCCTTCGTACCATAAACCACAAAATGCTCCCCAAACAAAATGACTTTGCCTGGAGCAGAAGCGCTTGATTTCATGAGAATGCAATCGATGCATATCCTACCACAGAACTCTTGTTTCCAGCCACATCTCCACTTGTGGCATATTTGAGTAAAGTTCCCTTTGAAGCTCCAAGTTCTTTGCAAGCTACCATGGTGGATGCAATCGCTCCATACCCGCATGCACTGATTTGATTTTCTTGTAAAACGCTATAGAATCTGTCCACGTCTAAATCAAGAATGGGCTCTATCAACAATTTGTCTTGTTTGTATGCAAAGCTATTCTCTTCATAATGCGTAAAATCAGACGAACCTATGATGATGGTCTTCTTGGTTTTTGCAATCCTTGCTAATGCCTTGCCAATCTCTTTGGCAGCCTTGTACCCTTGGTCAATCAAAATTATTGGCAGAATCTTGAATTTATGAGAATAAATCTCTTGTAACATGGGAACCTGAACCTCTAAACTATGGTCTTTGGTATGCGAAAAAAAGTCTAGTTCTACCATTTTAGAAATTTCATTTAACTTTATGGAAGACTCGGTATCTACTTCAACATTTCCAAGAGGCGTTTGCCATTGTCCTTCTTTCATCACAGCAACATTGCAACCTATCCCCCAATGATTCGGACCAATAATGATGACAAGTTCTGGTTTTTGTGAAGAAATGTGATAAAAGGAATTTGATGCAATAGGCCCTGAGTACATGTATCCTGCATGTGGAGAGATCACCCCAAGAATTTCTTCATTATTTTCGACAGGCGGATTTTTTCCTGGTCCAAAATGGTGTAAAAAACAATCATGTATTGCCCGTTTCAATTCGTCTGTTTCTTTTGGATAGAACATGCCAGCAACAGCCGGTGTTCTTATCTGCATTATTCTATTGCCTCTTAGATCTCTCAAAACGAGACGTTCGTATTGGTTCTTCTTCTATCTCTTCTTCAACTATCTTTGTTTCAAAATCGTCAATTCCATACTTCATTGACTCGCCCTCTTTAAGCTGGCCTTTTTGTATCAATACTTCTCTTGCCAAAAGCCAGTATGCGGTTGCCAAAGATTTTCTTCCTCTGTTATTGGCTGGAATTATCAAATCAAGTTTCGATGTAACATTGTCGGTATTTGCTAAACCAATAACTGGAATCCCTGCGTTTGTAGCTTCTAGAACAGCCTGTGCATCAGTTTGTGGATCTGAAACTACCACAAGCTGCGGCTCTATGTAATATGGTAAAAGTGGGTTTGTAAGAGTGCCTGGCATGAATCTTCCAAGCATTACTGTTGCTCCAGTCACCTCACAGAATTTTTCTATTGGAGTGTTGGCATATTCTCTACCAGAACATACTATTACTTTAGAAATATCTGCTCTGTTTATGAATTTGGCAGCAGTTTGAATTCTTGACAATGTTTTTTTGATATCAATAATGTACAGTCCTTCAGGAGTTGCCTTTGTAATAAAAGGAGTCATGAATTTTGTCTTGACCGGTGTTCCTACTCTTATTCCAGTAGATAAGATTGTTTTCTCTATATTTTCAAGATCTGATTCACTCATGTTGTGATTTTAAATTTGTGCCATCCCACGTATTAAATCATACTCTGAAATACGAATCAACTCATTTAGTTTGACTATTCTTTCTCCACCCACCACGCCTACCTTCAGCATTTTGGATTTTGTAGCGATACCAATGTGTGATATGTGCGAATCTGAAGATTCTCCTGACCGATGTGATGTTATTAATTTGATATTGTTTTTCTGGGCCTCTGATGCAAATTCTAAAGCATCATAGAGACTTCCAGCTTGGTTTACTTTTAAGATTGCAGCATTACACGATTTCATTTTTATAGCTTTTTTCAGAATTTTTGTGTTTGTTACCAACAAGTCGTCACCTGTTATCAACACTTTAGGAAACCTTGAAGTCAAAATAGACATTTCTTCAAATCCTTCTTCGTGTACGGCATCTTCGGCATAAACAAGCTTGTATTTTTTTATGATTTCTGAAACAAACTCTAGTTGTTTTTCTGGTGTGTTTTCAAAACCTTCTCGGTCGTAAACATATTTTTTCTTCTTTTCATCCCATTGCGTAGATGATGCAAAATCTACACCAAGAGAAACTTCTTTGCCTAACGTGAACCCAAGATTTTCACAGGCTTTGGCTGAAAATTCCAGTGCCTTTTGATTGTTTATTTTAGGTGCCCAGCCTCCCTCATCTCCACGACCATTTGTAAAGTCAGGTTCATGTTTTACTAGGACTTTTTGCAACTCCTTGTGTACTGAAAGGTTCATCTCTATTGCACCAAAAATCGTCTTTGCGCTAGTTGCACAAACTAAAATTTCTTGAATGTCTGGAGTTCCCTTGCCTGCGTGAGCACCACCTCCTAAAATGTTTCCTAGGGGAAAGGGAAATTTATAGTCGTTATCTTGTGAGATCAATTTAAACAGTGGAACTCCTAGTGATTTTGAAGCGGAATCAACAGACGCTATTGTAAGGGCAAAAGCTACGGCTCCACCTATCTTTGAGTAATTAGGTGTAGAATCAATCTCTCGTATGGTGTTATGGATTGATTTTAAATCTGAAGGATCTAGTCCTACAAATTTTTTTAGATTTGCATTTATGACCTGGAGACTCTTTTCTGGCTTGTTGTCTTGGAAACTTTGTGCCTCATGTTTTCCAACGCTTGCTCCGGAAGGTGCGCAAACTCTGCCAAGATAAGAATTGTCAGAAACAACATCGATTTCTACTGTTTTGCTGCCCCTACTATTGTATAGCAGCCTTCCTTTTACGGAAGTGATCTTTGGCATCCTACTCTAGCTCAGATTGTACTTCTTGTTGTCTTCTTCTAATAGCTTCGTAGAATGGGATTACTTGATGAATAGTCTCAACAGACGTTAACATCATTGTTCTACAACAATATCTTTTAATTCCCAACGAATCAAGAACCTTGGCAGAATCTTCTCCGCCTTTTACTCTTGTTTGATAATCCTTGAACTTGTCAGCAATTAAATTCCCACAAGTAAAACATCGGACCGGGATAAGCATATTTTGAAAAAGTAATCAAGGCTTATAAAAACCATGCATGGGTATTTGCATAATGCGGGAGTCGCCCAGCCTGGCCAAAGGCGCTAGCTTGAGGGGCTAGTATCTTAGGATTTCGAGGGTTCAAATCCCTTCTCCCGCACCACTTTTGTCAAATACATAAAACGAATTTAGATTTGTTCCAAATGATAAAAACACAGATATCAAATCTAAATCTAAAAAAATCAAAATAACAAAAGTAAGAAAATCATGATTTGCCAAACTAATTTTTTTAAAATCAGTTCCTGTTCTTATTTATTGCATCAATAAGGGCAGAACGTCGTATTTCTTCTGTTACAGCTGCTCTTGCATCTTCGATAAGGATTCTATTTACATCAAGCTTTCTACGAGTTTCATTTATTATTTTATCATATATGGCAAAAGGATACAAAAAGAGATACAGATTTTCCATTATTTCAAAAAATTTCCTAGCTTCATTTGCCTTTCCCACTCTAATACTGTCATAAACCAGTCTCTTTAGTTCACCAACACAGTCAAGGAGACCAAGAATGTATGATTCTCCTCTTACTCCAAGTGATGCTGCTGATGGAATGTCTGATTTTTCAACTATGGATATAAACGCAAACGCCTCAACAAGTTCTTGTTCTGCTGTAACGATGTATCTATACAGTTCGCTTCTTGATCTCTTTCTTATCTCATCTAGTAGTTTCTTTGCGTGTTCAGCTTTTTTTCTACCTGTTTCAAAATCTGATTTATGAATCGAAATTATGGATTGGCCGCAAAGAAGTATGACTTCACGAGTGTTTTTTATTAAATATTCTCGAGAATCTTGCAAGTCATTCAATGATTTTGAAATTTTTGATAAGGACGACTTGACATTTTTTAATGACATGCAACCATGAATAAAAAACTAAGATAAAGCCGTTTGGTAAAGCCCTTATTTGACCAGTTTTTGAATTATTACATGGAAATCACTGTAAAACAGATGATGCAGATTGAAGAGAACGGTCACCAAATGGGATTTCCAAGAAAGATGATGATGGAAAATGCTGGTGCAGCAGCAACGCGGTATATTGTAGAAAAATTTTCCAACATTTCATCAAAAAAAATATTGGTATTTGCAGGACTTGGTAATAACGGTGGAGATGCATTTGTTGTAGCAAGACATCTTGCAGGATATGGCTCTGTTGTTAAAGTAATATTGCTTGGAAACCCAAAAAAAATAAAGACAGAAGAAGGAAGAACAAACTGGAAACTTCTTGAAAAAATGAATTCACTAGATTTGATTGTCGCCTCTGATGTTCATGAATTGGACTTGGAAGCGGATATCATAGTAGATGGGATTTTAGGAACAGGAATCTCTGGCAAAATAAAAGAACCTCATGCATCTGCAATAGATATGATAAACAAATCAAAGGCATTCAAACTTGCTTTAGATGTACCGTCGGGACTTGATCCTGATACGGGAAACGTTAGCGATAAATGTGTCAAAGCAGATGTAACTATAACATTTCATAAGATGAAAGTTGGTATGCCAAAAAGAATGGATGTGTGCGGAATTATTCTTGTGGAAAAGATTGGCATTCCTACAGAGGCTGAGGTTGGTGTGTTATGAAAGTTTATCAATTTGAAGTTGGCGAGATGCAGAATTTTACATACTTGCTTGAGGATGAAGATACGGGGGAAGCCATAGTAATCGATCCTTCATGGGATCTCCCAGATGTAATACAGACCATAGAGAGAAACAACATGAAAGTAAAGTACATTGTAAACACACACTATCATTTTGATCACACCATAGGAAATGACTTTATGGTAAAATCAACAGGAGCAAAAATAATTCAACACAAAGAATCTGCAATAAAGAATGACATGAAGGTATCTGATGGGGACAAGATCAAGTTTGGAAATTCCGAGATTACAGTTTTTCATACACCAGGACATTCAAAAGATAGCATCTGTCTAGTCGGTGACGACAAAATCTTTTCTGGTGATACCATTTTTGTAGGAAACTGTGGAAGAGTTGATCTTCCTGGCGGTAACGCAAGAGAGCTCTATCATAGTCTTTTTGATGTAATCAGCAAGATGAATGAAAACTATGTGCTTTATCCTGGTCATAATTATGGTTCGTCTGTTTCATCAACTATAGGTAAAGAAAAAAAGACTAACTTTGTACTACAGCCAAGAACTGAAGATGAATTTGCAGAATTTATGAATAGTGAGTGATTTGTGAAAGACATAGAAATTTTTGGAAATGTGGAAAAAGGTAACGATTTTATCAAAAAAACTCAAAATAAAAAATTTGTATTTTCATTTGTCACATCTTATACTCATACTTGTGAGATTCCCGGAATCACAGTGGCTGGAGCTAAACCCGATCTACTAAAGTTCACCTCTGCAGCAGACGCCGAATTTCTTCATTATGGATACTGTAAAAGTATTGACGCCATTCCGATGACTCCTGATGGCAAGCCTACTCCGGCTATTCTCACAAAAGTTGCACTTGAAGCATCAAGCATACCTTGTTTTGTAATCAATGCAGGAAGCAAAATTGCTCCAAAACTTCCATACTTAGAGCTTGGTTTGGAACCAGGAAAAAATATTTTGCAGGAACCAGCACTTGACCAAGATCTTACGCGAAAAGCAGTTGAACATGGAAGAATAATAGGACGATCTCTTGGTTCTTCTACTGATTGTCTTGTAATAGGAGAAAGTATTCCCGGTGGAACCACAACTGCACTTGGAGTGTTAAGAGGATTCGGACTACAAGCTTCTGTTAGTAGTAGTATGCCACAAAATCCGATTGATTTGAAAAATCAAATAGTAGAAACTGCATTAAAACGATTACAATCAAGAGATCCATATGATATTGTGACACAACTTGGTGACCCAATGATCCCATCAGTTGCTGGAATACTAAGTAGTGCATCAGAATCAACAAAGGTGATATTGGCAGGCGGAACGCAAATGGCAGCAGTTCTGGCTTTTGCAAAGCACGTTGGTTTTAATGAAAACAATGTAGCCATAGGAACTACATCATACATTATCGATGATAAAACTGCAAATCTTATTGATACAGTAAGACAAATTTCTGATATCCCAGTATTATCTATAAAACTAAAACTTGGGGAATCAAAAATCACTGGATTGTGTTCTTATGCGGAAGGATTTGTTAAGGAAGGCGCAGGTGCTGGGGGCGCCTCTATAGGTTGCTTATTAAAGACAGGTATAGATGCTGAAAAACTTCTCTCACTTACAGAAAATGAATACCGTAGAATTACTTCACAGTGACAGATTTGGCAAGATTTCTAGGATAGTCAGGATCGGTGTCCTTTTCTAAGGCTGAATAATATGCCAATAATTGTAGTGGGACTATCTCAATTAATGGATATGATGACTCGTTAATTGAAGGAATTTCAATCCAATAGTCATAAACATCACTTGGTTTGTCTGATATTCCAATTATTTTTGCACCACGAGCTTTGATCTCATGTGCGCTTGACAAAGTATCAACATAAGTAGAATCGTTTGGATTTATTATTATAACATAAACACTAGAATCCATAAGAGCTAATGATCCATGTTTTAATTCTCCACCTGGAAGTCCCTCTGCATGAACATATGTGAGTTCTTTTAACTTTAGTGAAGCTTCAGAGGCAATTGGATAATGAATACCTCTACCAAGAACATAGATGTCTGATATGTTCTTGAGTTTTTTTGCAATTTCTTTAATCTTTGAATGATCAGAAAGTAGCGTCTTCATTGCGTCTGAAACTTTATTGAAATCTAATCCCATGCTACCTTCACACAACTTGTCTGTCATTTTGTAAAGTATGGCAAGTTGTGATGTGAAACTCTTTGTTGCAGCAACACCAATTTCTGGACCACAATTCAAACCTACTGCGATAGATGAAGCATGAACCAGAGATGAAGTCATTATATTAGTAATAGAAACAATCTTGGCTCCATTTTTTTTAGCAATGTTTACTGCCTCAAGTACATCTGCGCTTTCACCACTCTGCGAAAGTGCAATTAAAATAGATTGATGATCAAAAAAGTTTGAAGAGAATTGTACCTCGCTTGAGATGACTGGTTCTATCTTTATTTTTGCATATTTTGAAAGGAGGTGTTTTGCTACTAGAGCGGCATTATAACTTGTACCACTTCCAGTTACGTAAAGATTCTTTGCATGTTTTACAAATTCAGTCAGTAAATCAAGTTCAAGTTTAGTGTTTTCGCCTGCTTTCATTATGGTAACTGGCTGTTCTGAAATTTCTTTTAATGTAAAGTGGGCATAATCACCCTTGTAAGCGTCAGCAAGTTCTTTTGAAACTTTTGTAATCTGAAGTTGTACTTGATTTCCATCAAAATCAAACATTTGTATTCCAGATGAATTAATTATAAGACATTCTCGGTTATCAGGATAAATTACTTCATCTGTATACTCTACAAATCCTAGCACATCACTTGAAACAAAATACTCATCTTTTCCAATTCCTACTATCAACGGTTCATGGAATCTAGCTGCTGCAAGGGTTCCATTTTCAAACACTGCAACAAATGCAAAATTTCCTTTTAACCTAGAAACAGTTTGTATAATGGATTTTTTAATTTCTTTTGTTTGATCGAAATTATATTGTAGAAGATTTGCAATGACTTCGCTGTCTGTTTCGCTTTTGAACGTGTATTCTTTTTCTTGCAATTCTTTTTTTAATTCCTCATAATTTTCTATTATTCCATTATGTACTATGGCAATATTTCCAGAACTTGATGGATGGGGGTGTGCATTTATGTCGGTTACTCCTCCATGTGTCGCCCATCTTGTATGTCCTATCCCAACTGTTCCAGATAATGTGTCTAGTTTGACTCTGTCATTTACCTCCATAACTTTGCCCACTCCTTTTCTTACAGAAATTTGATTCCCAGAAAATGTAGCAACACCAACGCTATCATATCCTCTATATTCCATACGCTTTAGTCCCTTGACTAGAAGTGGCGCAGCTGGCTCACCGCCTAGGTAACCTATGATTGAACACATATCTGATCTATTTCTCAATAATTGCGTATATAGTATTCTTATTCTTGTGGCTGTTCAGGTACAACTGCTTCTACTACCTGCTGTTTTGGTTGACTAAAATTGATACCTGGAACTAGATGAATTTGATTTTCTTCTTCTACCTTAACTGTATATGATGGAATAGTAACCACTCTTTCTCCAATCATGACATGACCATGAACTACTACCTGTCTTGCTTGGTAGGGACTTTTTATCAATCCTTTTTTCTGGACAATTGTCTGCAATCTGCGTGAAAGCAAATCTGTTACTTTTAAATTCAAAACATCATCAAGTGTGGAATTTGTATTTACCAATCCTATTCTAATAAGAGATTTCATAAGAACCTGTTCTTTTTTTTCTCTTACTTGTTGTGTTAAAGCTAAAAGTGATCTTGCTTGATTTCTTACTCTTGAAAGTTCTGTATGTGCCTTCCAAAGCTCACGTTTGTTTTTCAATCCAAAAGTTCCAACCACGTGAAGCTCCTCATTTAATAAATCATAGTTTAGAGGACGCTTTGGCTTTCTCCAATTTTTGCGAGGATTCTTAGGATCTCCCATTCACTTCACCTATTTTGTTGGCTTCTTCTCCGCTGGTTTTGCTGCACCTGCTGCTGGCTTTACAGCTGCTGGAGCTGCACCTGCTGCTGGTTTTGCACCCGCAGCTGGAGCTGCTGCACCTGCTGCTGGTTTGGCACCTTCAGCTGGAGCTGCTCCTGGTGCAGCTGGTGCACCTTCAGCTGGTACTGCTCCTGGTGGAAGCACCTTTCCTCCTTTACGTACTCCAACAGCACCACCTTTGCGTCCTGTTGTACGAGTTCGCTGGCCTCTAACCTTTAGCCCATAAGTGTGACGAAAACCTCTCCAACTGTTAGTGTTTTTCTCTCGCTCAATATCATTTCTAACGTTAAACTCTATGTCTGAAGTAATTAGATGCAAATCATTTCCGGAATCGATATCTTTTCTTCTGTTAAGAAACCATGCTGGCATGTTAAGTGAAGCTGGGTTTCTTATGGCCTTTTCAATAGAGTCTACTTGTGATTCTGACAAAAAACCAACATTACTATTATGATCTATCTTAAGAAGATCTAAAATTGCTTTGGCAAAGTTGTAGCCTATTCCTCTTACTTGACTGACTCCAATGATCATTTTCTTTGCTCCAGGAACATCTTTTCCTGCAATCCTAACAATGTGTCTATATTCTTGCGTAGTCAAGTGAACAAAAATTTCATCCCTCCCCGATAAAAACCATGCTAAAACAGACAATACTTTAAATCGCATTCTGGCATAATTTATCAAAGTGGAGCAAGAGATTTCCGAACTTGTAAAACGAAGCTATTCCTCTGATCCTAAGTATACAGAAATAATGGCTGGCCTTCCAGAGGACTATACCCAAGTTAAAACACTCCGAGATCTTTTGGAAATTAACTACAAGATTATAGAAGCAAAGGATCAACTTCGACAAAACTTGATTTCAAAAATACAAAGAGATGAAGTAAAATATCCAGAAATTATAGGCTTTGAAGAAAATGTTATCCCAGCATTAGATAGAGCAATTCTCGCATGTCATGATATTATGTTAGTTGGACAAATAGGTCAGGCAAAAACAAAAATTGCACAAACAATAGCAAAACATCTCTTATCTCCCATGCCAATAATTAAAGGCAGTATAACAAACGATTCACCTATGGATCTGCCACCAAATGAGATGATCACATTATTAAAAGATCAAGATGACAATATGACCTCACCAAAATTCTACATTGATTCAAACAGCATGGATAAAATTCGTAACAATAAACTTGACACAAAAATAGAATGGTTAGATGGGGAACGTAGATTCAAGTATGTCCTTGCTACCCCTGATATTTCTGTCAAAGATTTAGTGGGGCAGATAGATGCTGTAAAAATTACAAAAAAAGGAGTTGAAATGTATCAAATCGAATCATATTCTCCTGGTCAATTAATGCAAGCAAAACATGGACTTTTTTGTATAGATGAATTACCAGTACTTGATACAAGAAAACAAGTAGCACTCTTATCAGTACTTCAGGAAGGAAGATTCACAACTGGCGTATATCCTGTCATCTTTGAGCCCAAGACTGCCTTTTTTGCTACTGCAAATCCAATAGATTATACTCACTCTGGAAAAATAATCGAACCCCTATATGACCGTCTAAAAAGTCACATCCATACACATTATCCAAAATCTGTTGAAGAAGAAATGCTGGTAATAATACAGGAAGCAAAAATTTCAAAATCGTTTATACCTATTTTTATTTTGAAGACTTTAGCAAGAGTGATTCAGAACGCACGAGCAAATCAGGAGATAAACCAAGACAAAGGTGTGAGTGTGCGAATGGGAATTCATTGTCTTGAACTCCTTGTAGGTGAAGCAGAAAGAGCTAGATCATTATCACACAAAATATTAGCAATACCAAGACCTTCTGATATGTTCTGTATAGGGCAAGCTACAAAATTTGAACTTGCAGAAATGGAGGATACACTTGCAAATAGGGAGAAAGTGCTTCGCGAGCTTATAGATCAATCAATCAAGGAAACCTCACTTGAATACATAAAAGAAATGGATCAGGCATTACTAGATAAAATAAAACAAGAGTTTGTAGGGAAAACTTTTCAGGTCTCACAAAAGATTGTAGATAAAAACAGCATGCAACTGTCATATGAAAATCAATTACAAAGCTTTGAAACTCTCCGAAATCTTATTGGTCAAATATATAACAAGGTCTCTTTAGAACAACAAGAATTTGAGAAAAAAACCCTCACCTATAATATAAAATCTGAATTCATCACTCTTTCAGAAATTGCACGAAACGAACTAAGAGCTGCAATTATTGAAATTATGTTAGAAGGACTATGTTGGGTGGAACCAAAAATTCTCAACAAAAAAGAGATTGGTTATGTCGCAGCCTGATACTAGAAACGTTTTGTATTTCTTAAATCAAGAAAGTAAAACTACAGAGTCAAATAAGGAGGTTTCAAATGATATATTACAAAAAATCCTTCAAACCTTATCAAAACAAATATTGAAGGAAAAAACTCCAAGCATCCAAGATCTAGAACACATCCTACAAGGAGTAATTAAACAATCTGCCAATCAACAAAACCTTGAAGAAAACTCTGAAGATACAGAAACCGATATTCACGCGTCAGGCGAACCTATCACAAAATACCTCCAGACACAGGGATATCTTAAAGACGAAAAAAAATGGCTTACTAAGAAAGGATTCTTTGAGATTGGTGAAAAACTTCTACAAGATGTTATGAAATCTATCAATGAAGGAGGATTCGGATTTCATGAAACAAAAAAAACTGGCGTAGGAAGTATGATACAAGACACAACAAAAAAGTTTGAACCAGGCGACGATATAAAATTTCTTAATGTTCCACAAACCGTGCTGAACTTAATACAAAGAATTGCGAAAAAAGATTCTAAAATAAAATTTCCGCTTTCTATAGAATTTGATGATCTGGAAGAATTTGAAACAACCGAAGAAGTAAAAGTTGCTGTAGTATATTGCATAGACCTAAGTTCTACGATGAAGTATTCCGTTAGTGCAGGAGAAAGCAGTAGAATAGAAGCTGCAAAAAAAGCACTATGGGGTTTATATGTTTTAAATAAAAAATTTTTTCCAAATGACTCTATTTACATCATTGGATTTGGATCTTTTGCATCTAAAATAGATCCGCGTGATATACCATACTTGAAAACATATGATGCAAATGATAAC
>Ga0209751_10001301_pt1 | contig 25787 bp, 24 predicted proteins | sample RifCSP13_1_FD_184019 | JGI IMG/M metagenome (GOLD analysis project Ga0209751, IMG submission 184019) | Soil microbial communities from Rifle, Colorado - Rifle CSP2_sed 13_1 (SPAdes) (version 2) | ecosystem: Environmental > Terrestrial > Deep subsurface > Rock core/Sediment | place: Rifle...
TCGACGTAGGGCGCGGGCCGCCCGGTGCACAGGCTCACGGCCGGGCGAGCCGGATCGTCGCGGGCAGCGCGGTTCATGGCGGCCAGGTGTGTCAGCAGATCCAGGTCGAGCGCTCCGGCCTCACCCTGTGTCAGGACGCCGTCGATGTCGAGCAGGAGTAGGCGAATGTGCTTCATGATTGGCGCCATGGTAAAGTGTTGAGGTTAGATCGTACAGGAAGAGGAGTAAATTCGCAAACAGTGTAGCTTGAGGAATTCTTGAAGCCCATGAATCTGAGCCAGAACCGACTCGCTCTGGACATCGGTGTGCCTGCGCGCCGGATCACTGAGATTGTTCTGGGCAAGCGCAGCGTGACGGTGGATACCGCGCTTCGGCTGGCCCGCTACTTTGGTACGTCGCCTCAGCTGTGGCTGGGCCTCCAGATGGACTATGACCTCGATGTCGCAACAGACGCCCTGGAGCCTCGTCTGAAGCGAGAAGTGAAGACGTATGCGACGGTAAGTCGATAGGGCGCTGCGTTCCTGCGCGATCAACTCCAAACCCGGAGGTCGTTCAATCGAGGATTATCTTCGCACAGTCCTCGGCGTTTGAGATGCGATTGCTTTGCGACGGATAGCCTGCTCGCTGACACAAGGGCGCGATCTATGGTATAATATAACCACGTACAATTGGATTTGAGTGCGTCGCTTGCCGCCAGACCCTTTTGCGGACTGGCGGCATTTTTTGACCGGCGGAAGGCCGGTCACCAAGGAGACCGAAAATGGAAGTGAAGCTGTATGTTGGAAACTTGTCGTACGCGACCACAGAAGACGAGTTGCGCACGTTGTTCGCGCAGGCGGGCACCGTCGTATCGGTGGCGCTGATCAAAGATCGGTACACCGGCACCTCGAAAGGGTTCGCGTTTATCGAAATGACCACCCAGGTCGACGCTCAAAAAGCGATCAGCATGTTCAACGCTTACAAGTTGGGTGAACGCCCGCTCACGGTGAACCTGGCCAAGCCGCGCGAAGAGCGTGGCAGTGAGCGACGTTCTGGGGGTGGCGGGTCGCGCCGGTTCTAGTCCGTATCGGCCCGCCGTCTGTGATGCCAGGAAAGGAGCGCGTCATGGGTTTCAGCGCAGGCGACGACGTCGTGCACCCGGGTTACGGGTTGGGCAAGATCGTGCGGCTCGAAGAAAAACAACTCGCAGAAGCCGAGATGCGCTGGTATTACGTACTGGCCATCGGCAAGAATACGGTCTGGGTGCCGGTGCGCTCCGATGGATCGACTGCACTTCGAGCCGTGACCGCCAAACAGGAACTTGATCAATATCGCGCCTTGCTGAAAAGCTGTCCGATCAAACTTGAGCGCGATCGCAATAAGCGGCGTTTCGAAATGAAGGCTCGACTGACGCAAGGCTCGTTCAGGGCAATGTGCGAGGCCGTCCGCGATCTGACCGCGCTGGGATGGTATCGGCGCATCGGCGAGGGTGATGCGGCTGTGCTGGAAAAGGTTCTCGATAATCTGCGGCGGGAATGGGCGGTGGCAGCCGACCTGTCCCTATCGGAAGCCGTTCGGGAAGTTGACGCGTTGTTGCAGGCTGGCCGCGAAGTCTACAAATCGTAGCGTGCCGCGACGCTTTCTGCGTCAGGGCTGAAATCGCAGCCAGGCTGTCTGCCATTCCAGTGTGGCGAAGGCGGTGACCTTGGTCACCGCCTCTTTGCGTCAGCGGGTCGGGCGGTAGGCCAGAGATTGTCTTAAGGCCGGAGGCAAGACATCGCTGCACTTGCGCTTGTCCCCTTTGAGCAAGGAGAAGTTCGTCATGGAACACGGCTCAACCCACTCAACGATCAACCGCATCGCGTTCATTGGCAACTACTTGCCGCGCCAGTGCGGCATCGCGACGTTCACCACCGACTTGTGTGAGGCCATCGCTGCCGAATACAGTGAAACAACGTGCATTGCCCTGCCCGTCAACGACGTCGAAGCCGGCTACACCTATCCGGCTCGCGTTCGATTTGAACTCACGGAGAAGGACATTGACTCGTATCGCCGCGCCGCCGACTTCCTAAACATCAACAGCGTCGACCTGGTGTGCCTGCAACACGAGTATGGCATCTTTGGCGGGCAGGCGGGTAGTCACATTCTGGCTCTCCTACGCGAATTGCGCATGCCCATCGTCACGACCCTGCACACCATTCTGCGCGACCCCGACTCCGATCAGCGACGAGTGTTCGAAGAGGTCGCGGCCCTGTCCGATCGGCTGGTCGTCATGAGCGAGCGCGGCGCAGAATTCCTGCAAGCGGTCTATCGTGTGCTGCCGGAGAAGATCGATCTGATCCCACACGGCATCCCGGACGTGCCCTTTGTCGACCCGAGCTTCCACAAAGACCTGTTTGGCGTCGAGGGCAAAATCGTCTTACTCAGCTTTGGATTGCTCTCGGCGAACAAAGGCATCGAAAATGTTATCGCCGCGCTGCCTACCATTGTGGCCCGCTATCCGAATGTAGTGTACATGATCCTGGGTGCGACCCATCCCCACGTCAAGCGGCTCGATGGCGAAACGTATCGGTTGTCACTCCAATGGCAGGCCCAGGCGAAAGGCGTGGAAGGTCAGGTGATCTTCTACAACCGATTTGTCAGTTTGGAGGAACTCGTTGAGTTCATCGGCGCGGCGGACATTTACATCACGCCCTATCTCAACCCGGCACAGATCGTCTCGGGCACGCTGGCCTACACGCTAGGGGCGGGCAAAGCCGTAATCTCGACGCCGTATTGGTATGCGGAAGAGATGCTGGCCGAAGAACGGGGGATGCTGGTGCCGTTCCGCGATCCGGCGGCGTTGGCTGAGCAAGTGATTCACCTGTTGGACAACGAAGCCAAGCGCCATGCCATGCGCAAGCGGGCCTATCAGTTTGGGCGAGAGATGATCTGGCCGCAAGTGGCGCACCGCTACATGGAGAGTTTTGAACGCGCCCGGGCCGAACGCCGGCACTTCACTCCACCCGGCTTCACGGTCAAACCGCTCGACAAACGTCCGGGCGAGCTGCCTCCGCTCAAACTCGATCACTTACGCCACATGACGGACGAGACCGGAATGCTGCAACATGCACTTTTCACAGTGCCCAACTATCGCGAGGGTTACACGACCGACGACAACGCCCGCGCTCTGATGGTGAGCACGCTCTTGGAAGAACTGGGGAACGCCGAGGCATTCGAGCTGGCTACCCGTTATCTCGCCTTCCTCTGGTACGCCCTCCATGCTGAGACCGGACGCTTTCGCAACTTTATGGATTACCAGCGCCGCTGGCTGGAAGGTAGCGGTTCAGACGACAGCCACGGCCGCGCGTTGTGGGCGTTGGGCACGGTATTGGGCCGCTCGAACACGCCGGGCCTTCAGAGTATGGCTGGCCGTGCCTTCGAGCAAGCTTTGCCCGCCATCCTCGATACGACCAGCCCACGCGCCTGGGCCTTCGCCCTCATCGGCATTCACGAGTATCTACGGCGGTATTCCGGCGACCGCCGGGCCAGCCAGGTCCGGGAGGAATTGGCCGGGCGATTGCTCATATTGTATCAAAGCAACCGCTCAGATGCATGGCGCTGGTATGAAGATGGGCTAACCTATTGCAACGCCGCGCTGCCGCAGGCCATGCTCATGTGCGGTCAATGGATACCGAATAACGCCATGACCGAAGCCGGCCTGGAGTCGCTCAGTTGGCTGGCCGACTTGCAGCGCGCTGACGTGGCCGGGGGGCATTTTGTCCCGATCGGCTCCAACGGCTTTTATCAGCGGGGCGGTGAGCGTGCCCGGTTCGATCAGCAGCCGGTGGAGGCTCAAGCCATGGTATCTGCCTGCCTCGAAGCCTACCGGGCCACGAGCGACAAGCGCTGGCGCAAGGAAGCCCGACGCGCCTTCGAGTGGTTCCTCGGTCGCAACGACCTGAACCTGCCCATCTACGACCCGACGACCGGCGGTTGTCGAGACGGTCTGCATCCTGACCGCCCAAATGAGAATCAGGGTGCGGAGTCTACGCTGGCCTTTCTCCAGGCTCTGCTGGAGCTGCGCCTGGCGGAGAATGCCCTACTATCGGTGGAGCCACGCTCACAATGAGCCATCAACACCCCGAACTCTTTCGCCGGCATAAGCTCAATCCCATCTTGACCGCCGACGACTGGCCCTATCCGGTCAACAGCGTGTTTAACCCTGGCGCCACCTTGCTGCCCGATGGAACCACCCTGCTCTTGTGCCGCGTAGAGGACCGGCGTGGGCACTCGCACTTGTGTGTGACCCGCTCTGCCAATGGTGTGGATGACTGGCGGATTGACTTCCAGCCTACTCTGTTGGCCGACCCCGAGCATTTCCCGGAAGAAACGTGGGGAATTGAAGACCCACGCATCACCTATCTCTCTGAGTTAGGCAGGTATGCCGTCGTTTATACCGCCTTCACCAGCAGTGGCCCCGGCGTGGCCCTGGCACTCACGGAAGATTTCTCCTACTTCGAGCGTTATGGCATGATCATGTCGCCGGAAGATAAAGATGCGGCGCTGTTCCCGCATCGGATTGGCGGCCATTGGGCGATGATCCATCGCCCGGTCAGTGCGCCGGGCGCGCACATGTGGATGTCCTATTCGCCCGACCTGCGTCACTGGGGCAGCCACAAGCTGATGCTGGAAGCCCGGCGGGGTGGGTGGTGGGATGCGAATAAGATCGGCCTCTCGCCCCCGCCCATTGAAACCGCGCAGGGTTGGCTGGTGATTTACCACGGTGTGCGGCAGACAGCGGCCGGCCACCTTTACCGGCTAGGGTTGGCTTTATTTGATTTGCATACACCGGAGCGTTGCCTGAAACGCAGCAACGAGTGGATGTTTGGCCCGGAAGAACCTTACGAGCGGCGTGGGGATGTGGACAACGTCGTCTTTCCGTGTGGTTACACCCTTGCCCCCGATGGTGACACTCTTCATCTGTATTATGGCGCGGCGGATACGAGCATTGCCTTGGCCACCGGCAGTGTTCGCGCCGTTCTGGAGTGGCTTGAACAACACAGCTAAGCAGTTGATCAGGGCAGTTATGCTCGTCGTGTTGCGGCATCGGTCAATGCTAGTTACATGTCACTGACACGTCCTCTATCGGCTGTATGAGCCTGTTGCGCTTCTCGCAGCAGCGCTTGGACCTCCTGGATTGCCTCGATCAGCGATACGCCGTCGGCTGCCGCCCATTCGCGGCACAGATCCATCTGGATCTTCGCCAGCAAGGTTGCCTCGGCTTCGTTGAGCGGCTTTTGCCAGGCGCGCGCGCTCAAATCGCGCACTACTTCACACATGGATCGGAAGGAGCCTTGCCGCAGGCGCTCAGCGATCGAGAGGCGCCGCTTGGCGTGATCTTTCTCCAAAGACACGGGATCACTTTTCAGCAGGCGGCGGTATCGCTCTATTTCGCGCTTGGGCGTCACCTCTCGAAGGGGAACGGCCGGATCGGCATTCACCGGCACCCAAACGGTGCTCTTGTCGGCGACGATCACGTAGTAGAGACGCGGCGCGTCCTCGGCCAGTTGCCGCTCTTCGAGCCTCACGATCTGACCCACCCCGTGCGCCGGATGGACGACGTAATCGCCGGCTTTGAACTGCATGTGAAGCTCCTTCCTCGACCCAACCTCGATCCGAAAACGGAGGAGCCGAGCAGTTACGCTTGGCCCTTTAGCCTGCCCGGGTAAGGGGCTGGTTCTAGAGCAGAATGCAATCGGATGTACGGCATCCTTCGACTGCGCGGCGCGCATCCTGAGCGGAACGCCGTGAAGTCGAAGGACGCGCGCCGCTCCGCTCAGGATGCCTACTGTAAACCCGTGTGAAAACTGTTCTAGTAACGGCGCCGGCCGCCGCGCCGGTCACGCTTGTGGTACCCGCCGCCCTGCTGGCGGCCAAACCCGCCGCTGCCGCGCTCTTCGCGGGGACGGGCGATATTCACCGTCAGGTTGCGCTCGTGCAGCTCATGCGAGTTGAACAGGCTGATCGCCTTCTGGGCCTCAGCCTGATTGCTCATCTCCACGAACGCGAAGCCTTTCGAGCGGTTGGTGTCGCGGTCCTTAATCAACGCCACGGAAGCCACCGTACCCGCCTGGGCGAACAGCGCCCGCAGGTCGTCTTCAGTCGTGACGTACGATAAGTTCCCGACGTACAGTTTTACATCCATTCGTTGAGTCTCCTTTTAGTTAGCGGGCCGGGCTCCCACGCCCGCTGCCTTATCCAGTTCTTGTCGGGAAAGTAGGCTGGCATCCCTATGCCGGCCTTATCCGAACGGCATCGGGATGCCGTTCTACGGCGTTTCCCGACAGGAACTATCTAAACAGTATTGGCTCTCACAGCCGCTCAATGGCTGCGCGCCGGCGCCGGCTTCGGGCCGCGATGCCGATTCGCCTCGACGTAGCGACGGATCGCATCGGCGCTGGGCTGGACGAGCGCCGGACGACTGTAGTCGATCCCGTCGACGGTGCGCCGCTGAATCTTTCGCTTCAACACCGCTTCGATGCGGTGGATCATCCGCTCGTCAGCCGGCGTCACCAGTGTGAAGGCCTCACCCTCGTTTTGCGCACGGCCCGTCCGGCCGATGCGATGCACATAATCTTCAGCCTGCATCGGCACGTCGTAGTTCACCACGTGCGACACCCCCTCCACGTCGATGCCGCGTGCCGCGATGTCGGTCGCGACCAGCACGTGCGAGTGTCCGCGCTTGAACGCTTCGAGCGCGGCGACGCGCTGGCTCTGCGAGCGGTTGCTGTGGATCACCCGCGCCGGGATGTTCGCGCGCGCCAGGTTCTTCGCCAGCCGGTCGGCGCGGTGCTTGGTGCGGGTGAAGATCAGCACGCTGTCCATGCCGCCTGCGCCCAACAGTTTCTCCAGCAGTTGAAACTTCAGATGCTCGGGAACGGGAAATAGTGTGTGCGCGATCAGGTGCGGCGCAGGCGCCTTCTCCGCTTCGACGCGGACGGCTTTCCGCGTAACTTCGGACGCCAGGCCGAGGATCGGCTGCAGTGTGGCCGAAAACAGCATCGTCTGCCGCTCGAGCGGCAGCCGCCGCACGATGCGGCGGATGTCCGGCAGGAAGCCAACGTCGAGCATACGGTCCGCCTCGTCCAGCACCAACACCTGCAGCGCGCCGAAGCCGATCGTCTTGCGCTCGACATGGTCGAGCAGGCGGCCCGGCGTGGCGACGACCAGGTCGACGCCACGCTTGAGCGCCTGCTCCTGGTCTCCATATCCGACGCCGCCGTAAATCGCCACGGCGCGCAAGCCGGTGTGCCGGCCTAACGACTGCGCGTGGTCGAACACCTGCAGCGCCAACTCGCGCGTGGGGACGAGAATCAGTGCGCGCGGCTGGCGCGCGCGGTCCGGCGCGGCGAGGAATCGTTGCAGCAGTGGCAGCAAGTAGGCTGCCGTCTTGCCGGTGCCCGTCTCGGCCGAGCCGAGGATATCCTGCCCCTTCAGGGCGGTGGGGATCGTCGCGATCTGGATCGGGGTCGGCTGCTCGAAACCCATCGCCTGGACGTTTGTCAGCACACGCGGGTCGAGCCGGAATTGATTGAAACTCATGATACTCCTGGGTGCGGCTCAGGTTTTGCCGAGGTGAACAGCCGCGGGGACACGTCGGGTCAGGAGAGGTAAAACAAATGCCATCGCAGTCACATGACCGGACGGCACAGACATACCGGATTTACATGCTCACTAACGCAACTGAGTATAACACACTTCTCCAGACCCGTCAAATGCGTAGGGCGAGCTTCAAGGCTGAGAGTTGACGATTACCCCCCTTTCCATGTATCATCTCACTCAGTCGGAACAGGACCTGGCCAATATCGTCGCCTACCTCCTGGCGTCCGGTTCGTAGGCGAGGCGTCGGGCGTGCGTAGCAGCCCCGGGCGGCAGATCGAACCAGGCCAGACGTTGTACTATTGGGGCAGGCAGCCGCCAAGAACCCTCCGGCGTAGGGAGAGCGGGATGTTGCGACAGCAGACGATGGAACAGGAGAGGTCTCACCCGGTCGATGGCTCACATCCATCGTGACGGCGGGTATAAGCCGGAAAGCGAAATCCAGTCGGAAGCCGGGTGAGAAGTCGGAGATGGAGGATCTGACATGAAGAATCTAGTCTTCGCACTCATGATTTCGTTGATGATGCTTGGGATTACCGGGTGTGCAGCTGGCCCGAACGAAATGGTGAATTCTCCCGATGAAGCAGGCAATGTTTCTGGTTTTTGGCAGGGTCTGTGGCATGGGATTGTCTCTCCATTTACTTTCTTGATCTCATTGTTTTCAGATACTGTGCATGTCTATGAGGTTCATAACAATGGTGGTTGGTACAACTTCGGGTTCCTTCTAGGGGCGTCGATTATCTTTGGAGGAACTGGCGGTGGGACTGCAAGACGGCGTCGTTGATGATCTAGCACTGCCTAACAACCCGCTTGAGGCGACCGGGGAGAGGATGACATGAGCGCTTCTGAAGCATCGCAATTTATTCGACTTTTCTCGCGAGCTGACCCGCTTCGGGGCCAGAGTCGGCGCCTACGCGGCCCTGCTCACAGACCGATACCCGTCCACCGTCGAAGAGCAGTCTGTCCACCTGGAGATCGACTACCCCGACGTGGAAACTGACCTCAATCGGTGGTTTCCCCTGGTCAAGTGGCTGCTCGCGATCCCGCATTACATTGTCCTGTTTTTTCTCGGAATTGCCGCCTTCTTCGCAGTGATCTTGGCCTGGTTCGCCATTCTGGCGACCGGTCAATACCCCGGGGCTCTCTTTGACTTCATGGTCGGGGTCGGTCGCTGGGGGCTGCGGGTGGGAGCCTACGCATTCCTGCTGGTGACCGACCGCTATCCACCATTTAGCCTGCGTTAGCATAGGCAGCCAACCAACCGATCTTCAGATTGCCCGTGGTTGTGCGATTCCCTAGCAAGGAGGGACACTATGACAAAGGAAGAATTCTTAACCGTACGTTGGAATAATCGGCTTACGCTGGGACGGGGACTTCCCGCTCTGATTTATGTTGTCGTCGCATTCTCCACTTCGGTTTGGTCAGGAAAGATAAAACCAACACCAACAACTACGGGCAAGTGATAAGCCAGACCTTCAAGATGTTTTTTCCGATGCACTTTGTTAGGTTTTGCAAACTTAATTTATAGTGAACTATACTGAAAATGACCGGATCAGAGCAATCTTGGAGGAGACCCATGAAAGCCATTGTATGCACAGCATACGGGCCTCCGGATGTTCTTCAGCTCAAAGAGGTCGAGAAAACTACTCCCAAGGACAATGAAGTACTCATCAAGGTATTTGCCACACGGCATACACCGGGACACTCGGACGACAGTGTCTCGCTCCTGCTCGACGACGGGTCGGTCTTCACCGGGGACCTCACGCCGGCAGGATTCGCCGGAGAGGACGACGCTGCGGCGGTGTCCGCGAGTTGGCGTCTGCTGCGCGAGCATGGGGCGACGCGTATGTATCCCGGCCACGGTCCCGTGCAGCCGATGGACGCGGAGTCCGTCGTCTGAATTGCAGGGTGCTGATGCGCAACCGTTAGCCCGATGCCATCAATGCTTTGATCGGTCCAGATGCCGATTGAATGCTACACTTGGCGTCCATCACTTCTCGGGGTTGATCGAGGACAGATCATGAACGCAGCCAGTCAGTGGCGGCACACTCTTGCTTGAAAAACCCGATCTTCAAGACGAGAAAATTATCGCTTGTTTGCAGGAGGAATATGGGTTGCTTGTCGTCCAAGTTGCCTTCCTTCCTCTTGGGGCCGATCACAATACGGCTGTCTATCGCGTTGTCGCAGACGATGACACGCCGTACTTTCTGAAGTTAAGACAAGGCGTCTTTGACGAAACTTCTGTGGCGTTACCCAAGTTTCTCAGCGACCAAGGCATCGAGCAAATCATAGCTCCCCTGGCAACCCAAACAGGGCAACTCTGGGCAAGCCTGGACGCCTTCAAGTTGATTCTTTACCCTTTTGTTGAAGGCCACACTGGTTATGAGGTTGAGTTGTCGGATCGTCACTGGCGCGATTTTGGCACAGCTCTCAAATGCATTCACACGGCGGTCGTGCCTCCCGCGCTAATCAGACGCATCCCACAGGAGACATATTCTCCACAGTGGCGCGAAAGCGTAAAGGCGTTCTTGGAGCGTGTCGAGAATGACGCTTTTGATGACCCCGTTGCGGTCAAATTGGCTGCCTTTTTGAAGGCCAGACGCGATGAGATTCTCGATCTCGTCGGGCGCGCGGAACGGCTCGCTCAGGCACTTCAGGCTCGATCTCCGGAATGTGTTTTGTGTCATTCTGATATTCACGCCGGCAATATCCTGATTGATGCCAACGACGCTTTCTACTTTGTCGATTGGGATAATCCCATCCTGGCGCCCAAAGAGCGTGATTTGATGTTTATCGGCGGTGGTCAGGGGTTTGTCGGGCACACCGCACAAGAAGAGGAAATTCTATTCTACCGGGGTTATGGTCAAACGCAGATCGATCCAATCGCGTTGGCGTATTATCGCTATGAACGAATCATTCAAGACATTGCGGTCTACTGCGAGCAGATATTCTTGACAAATGAAGGCGGTAAAGATCGAGAACAATCCCTTCGATATTTGATGTCCAATTTTCAGCCCAACAATACTATCGAGATAGCCTATCAGTCAGATAAGACACTGAGAGAAGCGAGAATGGCATCTCGCGCAAGACGGCGGCGGCTGAACCCGGACATTAGGCGGCCTTTCGGCGTGTAACCCACGGACTCTCCTGCGGGAAGATCGCTACGAGCATGGAATGGGGTAAGTCGACCAACCGAGGCACGGCGCGCGTTAAGCTGGCGCATCAGTTCCAAAAGCACGTACTGCTCAAAGATGATTTCATCGTCGCACCTTACCTGACAACGTGTGGTACCTGATCGACGTCTGCATTTGAAGCGGGCCGGGTCTCAAAAGATGAGCATGAAACAACTCACACTCGCCAAGCCTTACTCCAGGCTGTGGTCACTCGACACCGGCAGAGTCATGGTCGTCACCGATCTACACGGTGACTGGGACGCTTATCAACGCTATCGCGATTGCTTCGTGCAATTGCACGCTCGTGGAGATGCCGATTGTCTCATCTTCACCGGAGACCTCATCCATGCAGACTCATCTTCTGCGCCAGATCACTCACTCGATATCGTGCTCGACGTATTGGCGCTACAAGCCACCTATGGCGACGCCATCATCTATCTATGTGGCAATCATGAGTTACCTCACATCTATGGATTCGGGTTAAGTAAAGGAGAGGTTGAGTACACGCCTGCCTTTGAGGCCGCACTGAGTCAGGGTAACCATCGCTCAGCGGTTATCGGTCTGTTTGTCACACTCCCGTTCTATGTACGAACAGCGGCAGGAGTAAGTCTGACACACGCTGGTGCGGCCCATAGCGTTACGGAAGCGCAGACGGCTCACACGGTATTCACGTGGAATCATGAGGAGCAGCTCGCGGAGGCGGAGGCACAACTTGAGCAGTATAATCGGGCCGGACTGCGCCGCGCTTACGCCAGGTTAAGCCAAGCCGCATCCTATGATGCCCTCGCCCGGCATTACCTGACGGTTACCGGACCGGATGATCCACGCTATGATGACCTGCTGCGCGGCTCGATTGCTACAGCCAGCACTGGTTTCGGTCATGTGCATTCGGCCCTTTTCACCCGATGTGAGCATGAATATGGAGCGGATCAGTACGCGAGGATAGTAGATGCCATGCTGCGTTGCCTGTCCATAAACTATAGGCCGCAACGAATACTGGTGGCCGGTCATCTGGCAACGTCTAACGGGTATCAAGTCGCCGCACGACGGCATCTACGTTTGGCGAGCGGGAGCCATGCGGGACCGAGAGAGGCAGGGCTGTACTTGCTGTTTGATGCGGCTCAGCCTGTTAAAGAGGTTGAAGAGTTACTCGCGAGCTTATACAGCGTTTATCGCGCTGCCTAGTTCTTGTCGGGAAACCAGCCGACCGGGCTCCCACGCCCGGCAAATGCGAAGTCCCCGACCGAACCCCCCGCAGGGGCAGGTGGAGCGGGAAGCAAAGCCGAAGGGCCGAAGGGCTGTCGAAGTGACGGCGCGGCGAGCCGAACCTGACACACCAATCCGTGTAATCCGTGCGAAATCCGTGTCACAAAAGGCCGGCTATGAATACAGACATCGCCCAACTGGTCAGCATCGCGCTCTATACACCCAGGCCCGACGAGTCGGTGGCCTTCTTCCACGACCTGCTCGGCATGGAGATCAGCCACCGCGAGGGGCAGTCGGTTTACCTGCGGGCGTACGAGGATTTTTATCAATACACGCTCAAGCTCACCGAGGCGGCCCAGCCCGGCCTGGAAGAAGTCACCTGGCGTGCATCGTCGCCCGAAGCGTTGGAGCGGGTCACCCAACGCATCGCAGCGGCCGGACTGGGAATCGGCTGGACGGATCAAGATTACGCGCACGGGCGGGCCTATATATTCTGTATCCCCGATGGTCATCCCATGAAGGTACTGTGGGAGCTTGATTATTTCGACGCCCCACCCGAACTGAAAAGCAAGCTCCGTAACCGGCCCTCGAAGCGGCCCCTGCGCGGCGTGCCCGTTCGCCGCATCGACCACGTGAATCTCATGGTGAGCGACGTCGTCAAGAACACCGACTTCATGCTCGACGAGTTGGGCTTCAAGCTGCGCGAGCAGAAGATCGGCGAGGGCGGCGCCGTCGTCGGTTCGTGGCTGAGCGTGAGCGCGCTGGCCCACGAGCTTGCCCTGATGCGCGATGCGAGCGGCGCGCGCGGCCGATTTCATCACGTGGCCTACTGGTACGGCGCGCCGCAGCACTTGCTCGACATCGCGGACATTTTTGCCGAGCGCGACGCGCGCATTGAGAGCGGCCCAGCCAAACACGGCACGACGCAGGCGTACTTTCTGTACTGCTTCGAGCCAGGCGGCAACCGCGTCGAACTGTTCGGCGATACGGGATATTTGATCTTCGACCCGGATTGGCAGACCGTCGTGTGGAACGTCGCGAACGAAGTAGACTTGGAGAAAAGCAGCATCTGGTTCGGCGGCCAGTTAGCCAAGTCGTTCTATCGCTACGGCACACCCGTTGTGCCGGGTCACAGCCTGGAAGAGATCGGCCGCTGAAAGGATACAGGCACATGTCGACATACCGCAGTGATGTGATCGGAAGTCTCTTGCGCCCGGCCTATCTGAAAGAGGCCCGGCAACGCCGCGCCTCGGGCACGATAAGCGACGCCGAGTTCAAGCAGATCGAAGACCGCGCCGTGAACGAGGCGATTGCCCTGCAGGTTCAGGCGGGGGTGGACGTCATCACCGATGGCGAGATGCGGCGCTATGCCTTCTTCGGACACCTGATCGATGCGACGGAAGGGTACGATAAGTTCGGGGGCTGGGCGATCCCCTTCCGCGACGAGCAGGGCAACGAGCTGGTCTTCAAGCGCCCGGTGGTCGTCTCGAAATTAAAACGCATCCGTCCCATGTGCGCGGAAGAGTTCACCTACCTGCGCGCCCGGACCGATCGCCCCGTCAAAACGACGCTGATCAGCGCGCAGCAGGCGGCGGCGTATTACGACCCGGAGAAATCGAAAGGGGCGTACGCCACGATAGATGCTTATCTCGCCGACGTCGTGGACATCCTGCGAACCGAGGTGGATGAATTAGTCCGCCTGGGCAGCACCTACATCCAGGTGGATGCGCCTCAGTACGCCGCGCTGCTGGATCCGCAGATCCGCGAGGGGTATCGGAAGCGCGGGAACGACCCGGAGCGCCTGCTCGACCGCTGCATCGAGCTGGACAACGCCGTGATCGGCGACCATCCCGGCGTGACGTTCGGCATCCATCTGTGCCGGGGTAACAACCAGAGCAAGTTCTACGCCAGCGGCGGCTACGATCCCATTACCGCCGTGTTCCGCCGCACCAGGTTCCAGCGCTTCCTGCTCGAATACGACGACGAGCGCTCCGGGGGCTTTCAGCCGTTGCAGCACGTCCCTGAGGATCGCACCGTGGTGCTGGGGCTGGTGACGACCAAGAAGCCTGCGCTGGAAAGCAAGGACGAGCTTAAGCGGCGCATTGAGGAAGCGTCAAAGTTTGTGCCGCTGGAGCGGTTAGCGTTGAGCACCCAGTGCGGATTTGCCTCGACAGAGGAAGGGAACCTGATCAGCCCGGCGGATCAGGAAGCGAAGCTGCGGCTCGTCGCCGAAACCGCGCGGGAGGTGTGGCGCGCCTCCTAGAGGCGTGCCCGCGTTGATTGACGACACACTTCGCGTTTAACCCTCACTGCCGCGAAGCGGCGGAGAGGGCGAAGTGCCGCGCAGGCGCGCGTAGGGTAGTGGTCGGACATGCCAACCACTACCGTGAAATTTTTATCCGTGGTTATTGACAGCTCACATTCGGGTTGAACGGGGCGAAGGTACCATCGGGGTTTGCCTGCCACAGCCAAACGTGTAAATCATAGTGCGGAGGCATGCCTGGTTCGTGGCCCAGCATTGGTCCATCGAATGGTCTTCCGAACAGGATCGGCGCTGGCGGAGCCGGGTTGGGAACAGGGGCGTCGGGCGCTCCGATGCCATAGAAATATTCGACCCCGACCAACTTCAGCTCCCCTTCTGCGGAGGCGTACAAGAGTATCTCCGGAGCCGCCAGGTCGATCCCTGGATCCATAGCCCGACCCACATTGACGTAATGGAAGCCCATTCCGCCTATCCCTGGTTCAGCAACACAAGTGGTCGTGGGCAGATAGCCGTCTGCTATGGCATTATTGACATCGTGGTATCTGGTTGTCGCCTGCCGGACTGTTGCCAGGTCTTTCAGCACCACGGGATCGGTGACGCCTCCGGTAGCGGCATACCCCAAGCCTGCCAGAACAATCAGAAGCAGCAGAGCAATGGGGGTGGATATCAATATCTTTTTCATGGTTCCTCCTATGGCTGAGTGAATGTTCGGGACGTGCTATACTTCCCCCGACGTTTACACTCTACGACGAATCGCGTACGCGCGGGTATCGCTAAGCGATACAAACGGCGATACAATTTTTCGGCTATAGTGCGGAGGACACGATGGCCGAGGTCACCTTTGGCGAATGGCTCAAGCGCCGACGCGGGGCGCTGGGCTTGACGCAAGAGCAGTTAGCGCAACAAGTCGGCTGCTCGACCATCGCTATACGTAAGATCGAGGCGGAAGAACGCCGTCCATCCGCACAGATCGTCGGACGACTGGCAGAAATATTCAACATTTCCCCCAACGAACGGCTGGATTTTCTGCGTTTTGCGCGCGGCGATTGGCAAGCCGCGCCCACGATGGTGACCGAAGACGCGCCCTGGCGCGCCTCAGGCGTGTTGCCTCGCTCAAATTTACCTGCCTCAACAACGTCACTCGTCGGGCGCGAACAAGAAGTCGCCGCCGTGCGGGAATATTTATCGGATGCAAGCGCCCGCCTCGTCACTCTGATTGGTCCGCCGGGCATCGGCAAGACTCGCCTGAGTCTGGAAGTGGCGAGGCAGGCGAGCCATGATTTCCCCGATGGTATTTTCTTCGTCGCATTAGCCCCGCTCGACGATCCAACGCTCGCCGCGCCAACCATCGTTCAGACGCTTGGCTTTGTAGAAATGAAACGCCGTCCAGCCATCGAGCGGCTCAAGGACGGCATCGGGGATAAGCAAATGCTGCTTGTGCTGGATAACGTCGAGCATATCATCGAGGGGACAGCGTCACTCGTATCTGACCTCCTGATAACCTGTCCCCGTTTAAAAATTCTTACTACCAGCCGTGAAGCTTTACGCGTTTCAGGCGAGTGGCTTTATCCCGTGCCTGCGCTGAATACCCCAGCAACATCTCAATTGCAATCAATGGATATAGAAGGGGTATCGCAATTTGCGGCTCTGACGCTCTTTGCCGAGCGCGCTCGCGCTGTGCGGTCTGATTTCTTGCTGAATGCCGGCAACATCCAGGCTGTTGCAGCCATCTGCGCTCAATTGGACGGTCTGCCGTTAGCCATCGAACTGATCGCGGCGCGCATCCGCTTGATGTCCCCTCAAGCTTTGCTGGCGCACTTGAGCAGTCAATTCATTTTATCCGTCGATGGCATGCGTGCTGTCTCCGCGCGCCACAAGACATTGCACAATGCCATCGGCTGGAGTCATGACCTGCTCTCGGCTGACGAGCAGCGATTGTTTGCGCGTCTCTCGGTCTTTACGGGTGGTTTTACGCTCGACGCGACTGAATCAATCTTCTCTCGAACATCAACAAACATTACAGTAACCGATCTCATTACTTCGTTATTGGATAAGAGCCTGTTGCAGCGTACATTCGACGCGCGCGGCGAGCCTCGCTTTAACATGCTCGTGACGATTCAACAGTTTGCGCTGGATCGCTTGCGCCGCATGGATGGGGAAGCAGACGTCCGTGATTGGCATCTGGCTTATTTCCTTGATCTTGCCGAGGAAGCGGATAAAGAAATGCACGGGCCGCGTCAGGTTGAATGGGTGGATCGCCTGGAGAGCGAGCACGATAATTTTCGCGCTGCGCTCGAAAGGTGTGTGTCCAATCAAAACACGGAGACTGCGCTGCGCCTGCTCGGCGCGCTGAGTTGGCTATGGTTTGTGCGAGATCATTTTAGCGAGATACGCAGTTGGTTCGATAAGATACGCGCCCTGCCCCAGATCACCGCTCATCCTGCGCTATATGCCCGACTACTCAATCATGTCGGACATCAGAGCTGGCTTTCGGGCGATTTTCGCGAGGCGCGATCCGTTTTGAATGAAAGTCAGGCGATCTGGCTAAAGTTGGGCGTTGACGGTGAGCGAGGCTTGGCTGAAGCCTTGGCTTACTTGGGCATGGTCGCATATTCAAGTGAAGGAGACCATAACACGGCACAATCGCTTTTTGCACAAAGCCTCGAACACTATCAAAAGCACGGTGACCAGTGGGGCATGGCTTTTGTCATGTTTAATTTGGGCATTGTCGCGGGTGAGCGGAATGATGATGCCTCGGCGCTTTCCCTGCTTGAGCAGAGTTTGGATCTGTTCCGTCAGTTGGGCGATGCGTGGGGCATGGCTAGATCATCCCAGTGGGTGGGACAACTATTCCTGAAACAAGGAAACTATGAAAAAGCGCGCCAATTCTTTGACCAGCATTTAATGATTGATGAAGGGCTTCATTTCAAGCAGGGAGCTGTGATCGCTTTATGCGATTTGGGAGATTTATCCCGCCATCAGGGCGATTATGAGCAAGCCGAACAGTTCTATGAGAAAGGCCTGGCTATTTCTCGCGAGTATGGTCTGAAGGCTGACTGGGCTCTGGCTTTATATTTCTTGGGTCTGGTTGCTCTGCATCGAGACGATTATGCACTGGCCGCGCAACATTTCACTGGCTATTTCGAGTTGGCCCGGACGATATACGAGAAAATAAGCGCGTGCGATCTTTTAACTGGCTTAGCCGCTGTGGCCGGAGGGACGAATCAACCTGAACGCGCTGCGAAGTTGCGCGGCGCGGCACAGGCATTATTTGCAACTACTGATTATCGATTTCCGCCGTTCGACCGCGCCGAGTTCGATCGGCACATTCAAATTGCGCGTGATCAACTCGGCGAGGCCGCGTTTGAAGCGATTGCCGCTGAAGGCCGCGCCATGACGCTGGAGCAGGCAATCGCGTACACATTAGAAGAAAGCAATGGCTAACCCTTCGATACCTCCGGCAGGGCAACGTCTTCCTTCAGGGACAGTTACATTCTTATTTACCGACATTGAAGGCTCAACGCGACTCTTGCAGCAGTTGGGCGAGAAATACGCCATCCTGCTTGAGGAGCAGCAGCGGCTTTTGCGCGAGGCCTGCGAGACGCACAATGGGAGCGTGGTGGGCACCCAGGGTGATTCTTTCTTCGTTGCCTTCGCACGCGCCATGGATGCCATAAACGCCGTTGTACAATCTCAACGTGCGCTCGCTGCCCAAGCCTGGCCGGATGGCGTCAGCGTACGCGTGCGCATGGGCTTGCACACGGGCGAGCCGCAAATCACCGCGTTGGGTTACATGGGCATCGATGTACATCGCGCGGCTCGCATCGCCGCCGCGGCGTATGGCGGGCAAGTGCTGCTCTCACAAACAACCTCTGATTTGGTCGAAAAGGAATTGCCCGCAGATGTTTCTCTGCGTGATATGGGCGAACATCGCTTAAAGGATTTGCGCCAACCTAAACATCTATATCAGCTTGTCATCACGGGCTTGCCCTCTGACTTTCCTCCGCTCAAGACGCTGGGCATATCCTTGAATAACCTGCCGATTCAACTTACCAGTTTCATCGGGCGCTCGAAAGAGATTGGCGAGGTCAAGCAGTTGATTTCCGATGGGCGACTCTTGACGCTGACAGGTCCGGGCGGCAGCGGCAAGACGCGCTTGGCATTGCAAGTTGCCGCCGAGATGATCGAGCATTTTCAAGACGGCGTGTTTTTTGTCGCGTTGGCGCCGATCACCGATCCAGGGCTCGTCGCTTCGACCATCGCTCAAGCGTTAAGCATCACTGAGACACCGAGGCGGTCCATTGCTGAAAATCTAAAAGACTATTTGCAAAACAAGTCCTTGCTGCTATTGCTTGACAATTTTGAGCAGGTGATTCTTGCGGCACTGCTCGTCGCCGAACTGCTGGCGGCGTGCAGTGAATTAAAGATTTTAGTCACCAGCCGCGAAGGATTGCGCGTCAGCGGTGAGCGCACCTACCCTGTGCCACCGCTGGAGTTGCCGAATCTCACACAGCTACCGTCGCTGGAGTCTCTCTCGCAGTATGCTGCAGTCAAATTGTTTATCCAACGCGCTCAGGCGGTCAAGCCAGACTTTCGTATCACGAACAGCACAGCGCCGATGGTGGCTGGAATTTGCTATCGCTTGGATGGCTTGCCGCTGGCAATCGAGTTGGCAGCGGCGCGTATCAAGTTATTGCCGCCGCAAGCCATGCTCGCCCGCCTGGAGCATCCTCTGGAATTTTTAACGAGTGGCGCGCGTGATTTGCCGGCGCGCCAGCAGACCCTGCGCAATGCCATTGCGTGGAGTTATGATTTGTTGGATGAAAACGAACAAAAAATGTTCGCGCGGCTGTCCGTTTTTATTGGCGGTTGTACGATCGATGCGGTCGAGGCGGTGGCTGGAGATAATCCGACCCGCGTCTCTGTGTTGGATCAATTAGGATCGCTGTTGGACAAGAGTTTGCTGCGAGAAGTTGAGGGCCCAGATGGCGAGCTGCGGTTTGTGATGTTGGAGACGCTGCGCGAGTTTGGCTTGGAGCGTTTGGAAGCGAGTGGTGAGCAGGAAACGATTCGACACCGGCATGCAAACTTTTTCCTGTCGCTTGCTGAGCAAGCCGAAGCAAAACTAGAGAGCGCAGAGCAGGTCGAGTGGATAAATCAGATGGAGCAAGAGCACGACAACTTACGCGCAGCGCTCGAGTGGAGCAAGACGGCAGAAGATGCAGGAGAATTATGTTTGCGATTAGCTGGCACGCTCGGGTTATTCTGGGAAGCGCGAGGTTATTTTAGCGAAGGGCGCGAACGGCTTTCTGCTCTACTTTCGATGGAAATCGCCCAGGGACAAACGGCCGCACGCGCCAAGCTGCTTGCCCGGGCGGCCGAACTTGCCTATCGGCAAAGCGATTATGCGGCGACAGTAGCATTTGCTGAAGAGAGTCTGGCAATTTGCCGCGAAGTCCGAGACAAGCCAGGTATTGCATCCGCGCTCATCAAGCTTGGAAATGCAGCGACGGAGGCAGGCGATTATCCGACTGCGTCAGGATTTTTGGAAGAGGCGCTGACGATTTGGCGCGAACTGGAGGACAAACATGGCACCGCCCGCGCGCTCATCAGTTTAGGGTGGACCGCGCTGCGACCAGGTGATACTCATCTGGCGAACGAGCGGCTGGAGGAAGCATTAGCCTTATCCCGCGAATTGGGGGATACAAGGAGTATCGGCTTTGAACTTTCTGGCTTGGGTGAGGTAGCGATGCGTCAGGGTGATTACGCGCGTGCGACACGGCTGATTGAGGAAAGCCTGGAGCTGCGAAGGCAACTTGGCAACAAATGGGGCGTTGGCGTTTCGCTCGGCATGTTGAGCTGGGTTGCAATGCGCGAAGGAGATTGGGATCGAGCGGTTGCACGGCTGGGCGAGAGTCTTGAAGTTCGACGGGAAATCGGGGATAAGGGCGGCAGCGCCTGGTGCCTCGAGCGCCTGGCAGAGGTCGCGTTGGCACAGGGAAAGCCTGAGAAAGCGGTGCGCCTGCTCAGTGCCGCGTCTGCGCAACGCATGTCCATTGGCTCGGTCATTGATCCCGTGGATCAACCTGAGTATGAAAGCATGCGCACCTCTCTGCGCGCGGAATTAGGCGAGGAAAAATTTGTAGTAGCGTGGAACGAAGGGCGCGCGTTGACACTGGAACAGGCAATCGCGTACGCGCTTGAGGATCGGGGCGGTTGAAACTCTGGATATTTTCATCTTGTTCGGCACAGAGCCTGCCCTGAGCGCAGCCGAAGGGTCTCAGACCGCGCCGCTCATCGACCGCAGGTCTCCAGCACGCCAGGCTGGAGACCTGCGGTCGTGCGGCAGGGGCGGGTCAGAGACGCCGCCCCATCTGAGATTGGTTACCGCGCGTTCACATTGAATCCGCCGTCCACAAAAACATGCGAGCCGGTGATGTAACGTGCGCGATCGGAGGCGAGGAAGACCACCGTATCGCTCACTTCTTCCATGCTCGCCCAGCGACCGGCTAGCACACCCAGTTTCCGAAAGTACTCGTCCAGAAACTCAGCCTTTGTCTTGCCCTGCTGCTTGGCCATGTTCTCAGCCCAGACCTCGCGCCACTCGGTCGCCACGATCCCCGGCACCACCGCATTGACCGTGATCTGCTCGCCTGCCAGCTCGACCGCCAGATACTTCGTGATGTGGTTCATCGCCGAGTTGATGATCCCGTGCGTCAGGGCCGGCGACAGCACGCCTGTGCCGGCGACGCCGCTGATGTTGATAATGCGCCCGCTCCCATCGCGGACCATGTGGGGCAAAAAGGCCTGAGTGATGCGCAGCATCCCGATGGCCTTCGTGTCCACGTCTTCCAGCCACTCATCGTCGGACCAGGTAAGCTGGCTGCCGGGGCGACGCACGCGGTTATGCACGTTATTCACGACGATATGCACGGCGCCAAAGTGGTCTGTCGTGGTCTTGGCCGCGGCTTTCACCTGCTCCATGCTCGTGATGTCCGTTGGCACAGCCAATGCCTGTACGCCGTTCGCGCGCTTGATTTCTTCCGCCGCCTGGTCGAGCATCTCCTTGCCGCGCGCCAACAGCACTACGTTGACCCCTTCCGCCGCCAGTCCTTTGGCGATGGCTTTGCCGATCCCTTTGCTTCCGCCGGTGATGACCGCCGTGCGTCCTTTGAGGCCGAGTTCCATAGCATACTCCTGTTTAGATTTCGGGGAGCTTAAACCCCGACTTGGACACCACGTAATCGCGGGACTCGTAGGCCATTTTTCGGACCCGGTTCAAATCCACCCCCAGCAATTGCCCGTTGCGTTTCAGGGCCTTGCCGGCGACAAAGACCGAGTCCACGTTGCTGGTATCCATTCCCCAGACCACTGCGCCAATCGGATCGTTGATGGGGAAGATGTTGGGGCGATCCGTGCGCAGCATGATAACGTCCGCCTCTTTCCCCGGCGTCAGGGAGCCGGTCTTGTCGGCTAACCCATTGGCGCGCGCGCCCTCGATGGTGGCGAATTCCAACAGATCGCGGGTAGTCAAGGGAGCGGGCACGTTCTCCTTGCCCGCCAGCTTCTGGTCAAAGAGCAAAGCGTGCTGCAGGGAGATGACCGAGCGCATCTGCGTGAACATGTCGTTCGGCACGTTGGTCTCGACGTCCACACTCAAGCTCGGGCGCAGGCCGCGATCCAGAAAACGCTGGGTCGGCGGCATCCCATGTCCCATCATCATCTCTACCGGGGAGGCCAGCGAAAACGTCCCGCCCGTGTCCACGATCATCTGGATTTCATCATCACTCAACGTCGTGCAGTGAATATATGTCGTGTCATCCTTGAGCAGACCGGCCCTGCCCATCTCCGCCAGCTTGCCGTGCTGACCAAAGCTGCCAACGCCCACGTGGACAGTGATGTGGGCGTCAAGCTCGCGCGCCAGCTCCCACTGAGCCTTGGCAAACTCAAACGGGATGAATTCCGGCCCTGGAGACGCGAGCCCAAACGTCAGCAACTGATCCTTCGACGAGAAATACTGCTTGGCGACATCTCTGATCCAATCGTCCTGATGCTCGTCGGGATACTTCCACCAGGGGTAGCCATAGGCAAAGACGGCGCGGATACCCGACTCTTGCAGGGCACGGATGACGGCGTCGGCGTGCTCCCGCGTGGCCTGGATATGGGACCAGTCGAGGATCGTCGTGATCCCGGCATCAATCGCGCCCAGGAGACCGACCAGGTCGCCGACGTAGGCGTCTTCCGGGCGATAGACGGGCGCAAGGACGTTCAAAATGAACGCCAGATAGCTAACCTCACCTTCCAGCGGGACATCTGTTCCGATGTTGCGCAGAATGCCTTCCCAGATGTGCCGATGTGTATCCACGAAGCCCGGCATGACGATCATGTTCGAGGCGTCGATCACCTCGGCGTCCGCCGCGCTGAGGTTCGGCCCGACGGCGGCGATCTTGGAGCCTTCGATCAGCACGTCGGCCTGCTTAAAGTTGCCGACCTTCGGATCGAGGCTGAGAACAGTGCCATTCTTCAATGACGTTCGTTGGGCTGCCATGTCTGCCTCCTTCGCCCTTGGCATGGGAACGGATTGACCACGGATTGTGGCGAGATCGCACGAGATTGGCTGATCGCTGCTTCAGCCTTCGGGGGTGTAGTCGGATATGCTTTCGATTTGGTAACTACTCAGCCCACGTCATTGCGAGCGTTTTTTTGCGAAGCAATCTCCGTGACCATCGGCAAACATCGCTCTCAGTGGAGGAGATTGCTTCGTCGCACACTACGCTCACCTGCCCCGCGCTTCTCAGCGGGGTCGCAATGACGGCTGAGTGGTTACTCGATTTGCTCGATAATCGCCTCCTGGTTCAGGGGCGCTCTGCTGAACGATTCGCAGCGCCGCCCAGCCCAATCCATGCCTGCTGCCTACAGAGACCTCGCGCAGTTCGAGCAACGGAGGCATCAGGCCGGCTCCATGACGAAATCGTAGTTCACAGTGTAGAAGGGCGCCGTTACGCCGCGCTGCTTGGCGTCGTCGGCCGAATCGTGGCGCGTGAACGGCACCACCAGCGATTCCCGCACGCCGAACACGGCATCCGAGTCGAGATAGGGATCGCCTTCGACAAACAGCTCCGTCGTCAGCGGCTTGTAGCCGTCTGCCATGACGATGAAGTGGATGTGCGCCGGGCGATACGGATGGCGGCCCAGCGCGATCAGCATCTTGCCCACCGGCCCATCGATGGGGATGGGATAGTAGGCGGGCTTGATGGTGCGGAAGGCGTAACGGCCCTGGGCGTCGGTGCGGAAGCGGCCACGCAGGTTCAGGCCGGTCAGCGCGGGGATCTGCACATCGTAGAACCCTTCGGCGTCAGAATGCCAGACGTCGAGCAGCGCCTCCGCCAGCGATGCGCCACCTGGCGCGAGCACGCGTCCCGAGACGATGACAGGCTCACCTGGAATATCTCCGGCGATGCTCGCATTGAGCGGCAGCTCCGGCGCGCCATCACGATAGAACGGGCCGAAGATCGTGTACTCCGTCATGCCCTCCGGCTTGCGGTTGTTGATCAAGTCTTTGATAGTCGTCGCGCCCAGCGTATCGGAGAGCAGGATGAATTCCTGCCGATTGGCGTCGCACATGTGGCCGGCGGCGGTGAGGAACTGAATACCCGCCATCCACTCCGCCTCGGTCAGATTCACCTCTTTGATGAAGGCGTGCAGGTGCTTGACCAAACTGGTCATGATCTCTTTGAGCCGCGCATCATTCGCGTCGGCAAAGCCGCTCAGGACTGCGTCGGTGATATTGTGTTCGGTCAGGTCTCGCATCGACTAGCCTCTCCAGTCGCTCATGCTATCTGCCATCAGCCATCAGCCATCTGCCATCTGCTATCTGCTACCTGCCATCTGCCATCTGCCATCTGCTACATCGGCGTGTTCGCGGCGTACTGCGCCCAGTCTCTTTCGAATCGGAAGACCTCCCTGGCCGGTGGCAGCGGCGCCTGCGTCTCGATCCAGCGCACCGGCTCGTCGCTCACATTCGCGAAGCTGTGCAAGCAGCCGACGCCCGTCCAGATCACGCTGCCCGGCTCCAGATCGTGTGTCTCGCCATCTGCCGTCGCGCGCACGCGCCCGCTGACGATGAAGTAGGATTCCTCGAAGGTGTGATCGTGCGGATCGATCTTTGCGCCGGGCTGGTACTGGATGAGGAACAGCGATTGATGAATCGCGCCGAAGGAGCGATCGACGAACATCTTGATCGCCACGCCGGTGACCGGATTGAAGCCTTCCATTTGCGACGGCCCGCCGGGACGCGGCAGTTGCGACTCGTCGAAGTGGCCGATCAGCATGTCGCCCGGATCGTGCGGGTTGGGCGGCGCGGCCTGCGTGAGGACATCGCCGACGACGAAGAACGTATCGCGGCCGTAATCGAGGGGCCTGCCCTGCGAAGTCCCCGACCGAAGGGAGTGGGGAGCGGAGTCGAAGGGACGTGGCTGGGGCGCTTGCATCTCCAGCCAGCGAACGATCCTATCGCCCGTATTGCGCCAGGCGTGCCGGGCGCCCGTGCCGATCAACCCAAAGTGACCGGGACCCAGCGCAACTTCCCGCTCGCCGATCTGGGCGATGACATCCCCTTCCAGAATGTAGAAACTCTCCTCGAACGAGTGGACGTGCGGCTGGATCACGCCTTCAGGCTCCAGAGTGCAAATGCCCGTGCCCATGTGCACCGAGCCGATCGTGTGATCCACGTAGGCCGCTCGCCGGAAACCGGCGCTGTGTTTCTCGTACAGTTTCGGCGTCCGCGCAGCCGCTTCGTTGATCTTGGAAACGTAATGCATATCTGCCCCCAGTGATCAGTGAACAGTGATCAGTGAACAGTGAACAGTCACCAGTCAACAGTGACCAGTAGCCAGTGAGCATTGCCCACTGATAACTGATAACTGATTACTGATTACTGATTACCGATTACTGCTCACTACGTTCTTGTGCGACTGTGTTTCGCGGATGCCGGGCAGCGGGCCGGTCGCGGTGTAGTATTTCACGCCGGCGATCATCAATTCCTCGGCCGGGAAGCGCGTGATTACTTCGCAGCCGTCTTTCGTGACCACGAGCTGCTCTTCGATGCGGGCCGCCGACCAGCCATCGGACGCGGGCCAGAAGGTTTCGAGCGCGAACACCATCCCCTCTTCGATCACCTGTGGGCTGTCGAAGGACACCAGGCGGCTGAAGACCGGCTTCTCCCAGATGGCGAGGCCGACGCCATGTCCGTATTGCAATGCGAAGCACGCCTCTTCGTTGGGGAAGCCGAATTCCTGCGCTTTCGGCCACAGCTTGGCCACATCGGCGGTGGTCACGCCGGGCCTGATCATGTTGATAGCCGCATCGAGGTAGTAACGGCAGCGCTTGTAGGCGTCCACCTGCGCCTGCGAGGCCGAGCCGACGACGAACGTGCGGTAGTAGCACGTGCGATAGCCCATGTACGCGTGCAGAATATCGAAGTAGGCCGGGTCGCCGGGACGCAGGGCACGATCGCTGAAGATGTG
>Ga0209751_10001302_pt1 | contig 25774 bp, 19 predicted proteins | sample RifCSP13_1_FD_184019 | JGI IMG/M metagenome (GOLD analysis project Ga0209751, IMG submission 184019) | Soil microbial communities from Rifle, Colorado - Rifle CSP2_sed 13_1 (SPAdes) (version 2) | ecosystem: Environmental > Terrestrial > Deep subsurface > Rock core/Sediment | place: Rifle...
GAAGCAGAAATTTCCCGACGTTAAAGGCAGGCGCCTCGAAGCTGTGGAGGCCATGGACCCGCTGGTGAAATCGTTCCACCGCGCCTGGCTGCTGATGCCTGAAAAGCGGGTGATAGACGACAGTGAAGAGGGCCCCATTGGGCAGATCAAGAATGACCTGCTTGAATTTAACCTAAACCTGCCCCAATTGGTCCGCCTGGCATGGTGGAACACCGACCCGCAGAAGGGCAGGATCCCCGAGCCGGGGACCTGGCCGGCATTAGCCAGGCTGCTCAGTGAGCTGGTCGAGCGCCTGGGTGGCGCCGGTCAACTGCTGCGCCTCCTGAAAGACCATCGTCAAGATTTTACCCGCCAGGCATTGATCACTTACCTCAAGCGTTTCAGGCTGGAGCGATCCCTGGTCCCCCCTGGGGATGACCAGAACCTGCGCATGATCTTCACCGAACCGATCACTCCGCTTCGTCCCGAGCACCTGAGCCAGGGGATTGCCAAAGAACTGGATCCCCCGGAGATGGGCAACCGCCTGGTGTTTCCGGAGCGCACCATGCGTGAATACCACGAAGCGAACATCGACGTCCGCCTGACGCGCGCCAACTATCGCACCGGTCGCCTGGAGATCTCCATGTATCTCAACAATGAGGATTTCATCCGCTACATGGAAAATCAGGCCTGGCGCCTGGAGGAGCAAGACCCGCGCGCCCTGCCCTTGGGCAGCTTCCGCATGCAGATCCCCGGCAACCCGAATGCCATTAATGGAGCGTTGGCATCTGGTCGTTTCCCGGGTGTATTTGGCCCTTATCCTATCGATGGCATCTACCCGCTCGAGCACCCCGACAACCAGGTCTTGAAACACCTGCTGGGACGCCCTTTTAAGGATGAAACCGCGACCAAATTTTTGGAACAGGCGTACCTGAACGTGCACGGCGATTCACCAAAGACGCGCCAGAATTGGGCGGAAAAAGTAAAGATCTGGCAGAAATCGAAAAATCTGGAGGAGTTCTTTCCGAAGCAAAGCGACGCCTACGTGGATGGCGGGGCGATCGACAACACCCCCTCGAACAGCGCAGTCGATTCCACCCGAGAATGGTTGGAGCGCGAGAAGCAGGCCAAGCGCGATTACGAGCTGGAGCTGTTCGTTGTCTGGCTGCACCCCGAGCCAAGGCTCGACCCCAAAGAGATTGCTGACCCGGCTATTTTTGAAGTGGTGGGACGCACTTTGGAGATCCAGGGCGCAGCCAAGCTCTCCAGCGACTCGGTTGTCGTTAGTACGATCAACACCTTTGGTAAACGCGGTGAATATTTAGGCGATGCTTTTCAGGCTTTGCTGGCAGGCACCAACCAGGTTTTGAACGACCTGGACCCGGGTCAGAAGCAGGCTGCGCTGGAGAAAATTGCCGACCAGGCCAGGCAAGCAGGCGTTTACAGGTTGCCAAGCGAGGCAAGCGACGATCTGCTCGACAAAATGCAGAAGTGGAGCGCAGATCGGATGGACAGCCTGCCGCTGCATGTCGAGATGGTCCGCATTTTCCCGGAGTCCATGCCGCTCAGCACGCTGCAGTTCACCGAGCGCTTCGGCTACCGCCAGGAGAACGCCCTCCATATGCTGACTATGGGCTGTTACAACACCCTGTGGGCGCTGCGTGAGCACCTGGAGGCTCAACCGCCCAGCGACGATCAGGACCAGGAAGCCCTGGCTCTGGCGAAGAAGTGGATGGGCTTTGACGAATGGCCTGTACGTGAGCGAGCTAAGGATGTGGATGAAGATGAGAAGCTAAAAGAGACGTATCTGCAGAAGATGGCAGACCTGCAATCCTCCTGGGGCTGCACGCGCACAGCTTGCATTTTCCACGCCGATGTCTGCCCGCACGGGGCCAGGCCTGCCCGGTAATCAAGAACCGCGAATATCTGCGACGCACCTGCTCCAATGCGTCGCAGATAACATATTATTGTTGTGACCACTTTGAGTTCCTCATTAAGGGACATATTGATTATTGGTGTTAACTATGAACCTATCAATAGCTGGGATCATCACGCCGCTTTCCCAAATAGGCATTGAGCCTGAAGACACGCATGAAGTGCGCCTGCAGAAAAACCTGCTGCTGTATTCTTCGCTGATGATGGCCACAGCAGGCATCGTATGGGGCGCGCTGTATTTGAGCCTGGGCGAGAAACTGGCTGGAGCTATACCCTTGGCGTATTCGTTTCTTTCCTATGCCAGCATTATCCATTTTACCCGCACCAAGCGTTACCGCTTGTTCCGCATCAGCCAGCTCGCGTTCAGTTTGCTGCTGCCTTTCATTTTAATGATCGCGTTGGGTGGTTTTGTGAACGGCAGCGCGGTGATCGTCTGGTCATTCACCTCGCCGATTGGAGCGCTGTTCTCCGCCGGGCAGCGGCAGGCCACACGCTGGTACCTGGCGTTTGTCGGGTTGGTCATTCTCAGCGGTCTGTTGGAGGCCATAGCCCGACCTTCCAACAACCTGCCCGAGTGGATGAAAGTGGCTTTCTTCGTGCTCAATTTCAGTGTACTATCCCTGATCGTATTCCGCCTGATGCTTTACTTCGTAGCCCAGAAGAACCTGGCCCTGGCTCTGCTCGACCAGGAGCGCCAAAAATCCGAGAAATTGTTGCTCAACGTCCTGCCGGCGGAAATCGTTCCCATCATGAAAGCTGGTAAAACCGCTATCGCTGAGCGCTTCGACTCGCTCAGCGTCTTGTTCGCTGACATGGTCAATTCCACCCCGTTGGCTGCCCGGATGTCGCCTGAAGATTTTGTGGAGCTGCTGAATAGGATCTTCTCGATCTTTGATACGCTGGTAGCCAAATATGGGGTCGAAAAGATCCGCACCATCGGAGACAATTACATGGTCGCCGCGGGTGTGCCTCAACCGCGTCACGACCACGCTCCTGTCTTGGTGAACCTGGCTCTGGATTTTCTGGACTGCCTGCAAACAATCCACCCGCCTGTCAACTTTCGCATTGGCATCAACTCCGGGTCGGCAGTGGCGGGCGTCATCGGTCAGGAAAAATTCCATTACGACCTGTACGGCGATGTGGTCAATGTCGCCAGCCGGATGGAATCGCACGGCGTGGCAGGTAAAATTCAGATCACCCAGGCTACGTACGAGCTGGTCAAAGACGATTTCCTGTGCAAGCAGCAAGGGCTGGTAGAAGTTAAAGGTAAAGGGGCAATGCAAACCTGGTTCGTCCTGGGCCGCAAAAGCATTTGAAACCCCCCAAAGCCTGACATTTGCTCTGAATACCATCAGGGGCTTGAGTTGTGAGGCACAGCACGAGACTCTTGGCGCCCTGCGTCTGGGTGTGTCACTTTCGCCGCGCGCTGGCTCAAAGAAAACGTCTTGTGTTAAAATCCCTGTGCATGAATATTTTTTCACACGGGAGCACTCTTTTGGCAAAAACGAATAAACCCGAGTTGATCCGCGCCGCTGGCGGCTTGCTCTGGCGCGAAACTGATCGCGGCAAAGAGATTGTGATCATTCATCGTACCCGCTATGACGATTGGTCCCTGCCCAAGGGCAAGTTAAAAACCGGCGAGCGTTGGGAAGAAGCCGCCTTGCGCGAAGTGGCTGAGGAGACCGGATATCGACCCAGGCTGGAAAGTTTTGCCGGGACGACATTTTATTATCACAATGAGCGACCGAAAATCGTCCTTTTTTGGAATATGCGCGTTGGCGAAGTTGACCCGGTTGGCAAAGCACGATCTGACAGCCCAGACGAGGGAGACCAGGTCCGCTGGCTGACTGTTCCCGAAGCGCTCGAACGCTTGAATTATCCTGGCGAGAAAGAATTGGTCCAAAATGAAGCCAGCCGATGATCCACTAGTAGGCAAACGGAGCTGGCTGAACCGCGTACGCACCGGGCAATCTGGCGAGAGGCTGGTAAGTGCATTGGAGGTCTACTCGATTAAAACGAGTCTTCTGCAAGATCAGCTCAGAAGCGCAAACCTGGATCCATCCCAATTTGGGTTCGACGCGCTCTCAGGATTGCTTGAAAAATCTGCCTCGGGCTTAAAATCTGCCGATCTTGAGCTCGGCTGGGGAGCTTTCAACGCCGCGCAACGCATTGAAACTCAAATTTATCACCAGTTAATGCAGCAAAGAGAATTCAAAGCCTTTGCGGGGGGCATGTTCCATGCAAAAGCTGTCAGCGTGTACACAGAAGCCAATCAAAAGCTCGATGGATGGCGTAAGGTGACAATTAACTCGCTCCTCGGTCAGAATGGTAAGTTAAAAACCAGAATCGAGCTCAGTGATTTGCTTCAATCCGAGGAAATTTTGCACGAACATCACAGCAATATTTACCGCCGGCTGAAAATTATTCAGCGGCAATTTTGGTGGCTGGCAATGATGGCTGTCATCGCGTTGGCTGGATGGGTGGTTTTCCTGATCTTCCAGCACCAGCTCTGGCAGAACAAAATTCAGGTTTACGATCTGTCTTTGACGATCCAAACCGTGATTTTCGGAGTAATGGGTGCTTGCGTCAGCGGCATACTGACCCTGGCAAACAGCTCCACGCGCCAGAAGATCCCTGAAAAGCTGCTTAATGCATGGGTGACCTTCGCTCGCCCATTGGTGGGGGCTGTCTCCGCCCTTGCGATTGTGGTTTTTGTCCTCATTGGCATACTCGAGATCGGAGATAAATCGCCCGGTCTGTATCTGGCGGCAGCTTTCACTGCCGGCTTTTCAGAACGACTGCTTATAAAAACCATCGAGAGTGTTGTCGGTAAAGACGGGGGAGCGGGCAAAGAACAGAAATAGAGTCCACCGCTACTTGCTTCAAAGATGACTTTTCCCCACAACCTAGGAGTTTCGCTTTGGAGACTAGCTTCAACCGCGGCTACTTGATTTGTTTTACCGGCACTGTTCTGTGGTCGTTTACGGCTATTTTCATCCGCTATTTGAATGACGCCTACCGCATGCCGCCCCTGGTGCTGGCTTTCTGGCGCGACGCCCTGGTGTTCGCCGGGCTGGCGATCGTGTTCCTGTTGTTTGCCCCTGCTCGCTTGAACATCAGCCGGGGGAACATGGGCTTCTTGCTCTTCTATGGGCTGGTGCTCTCGGTGTTTAACTCCCTTTGGACGGTATCGGTTGCCCTGAACGGAGCGGCGGTATCCACCGTGCTGGCTTATTCCTCCGCTGCCTTCACCGCCGTATTCGCCTGGCAGATTTTCGGCGAAAGTCTTGGCTTGCTCAAAGTATTGGCTGTTTCTCTTAGCATGCTGGGCTGCGTCCTCGTCGCCGGAGCGTACGATCCCAAAGCCTGGGTTGCAAACCCGCTGGGCATTCTCACCGGGCTGGTCTCAGGCTTGGCGTTTGCTGCATACAGCCTGATGGGCAAGGCCGCCTCGCGCCGTGGTCTGCCTCCCTGGACAGCCCTGCTGTACACCTTTATGTTCGCAGCCAGTTTCCTGCTCATTTACAACCTGGCGCCCGGATGGCTGCAATCCCAGGACCTGTCTGGAGACCTGCTCCGTTTGGGGGCGTCAGCGACCGGCTGGGGCATCCTGCTCGCCCTGGCATGGGTGCCCACCATTGGCGGCTATGGATTGTACACCGTTAGCCTGAACTACCTGCCCGCCAGCGTGGCTAATTTGATCGCCACCCTTGAGCCTGCCATGACTGCGGTCTCAGCCTACCTGCTCTTAGGTGAAATTTTGACCTCCACGCAGCTCTTCGGCAGCGCCTTCATCCTGGCTGGCGTGGTGCTAATCCGCCTGAACGAAGGTAGGATAGCCTCAGTGCACAGACCTGTTGTCCTCAGTTAGTTTATAATAATCCAGACCAGATAATTAGGAGAACGCAATCATGACCTCTCAACAATGGGATCGTCCACCCGGCATGCAGATCGATCCAGGCAAAGTCTACCGCGCCACCATTGAGACCCCGCGCGGGAATATCGAGCTGGAACTCTACCCCGAGTATGCTCCGAAAACAGTCAACAACTTCATCTTTCTTGCCCAGCAAGACTTCTACGACGGGGTGACTTTCCACCGGGTAATCAGCAATTTTGTGATTCAAGGCGGCGATCCCAGAGCAACTGGTCGCGGTGGTCCGGGCTACCGCTTCGAAGATGAAGTGGTCGGCAACCCCCTCAAGCACGGCACCGGCAATATCTCTATGGCCAACGCCGGGCCGAACACGAACGGCAGCCAGTTTTTCATCACCCATTCGCCGCAGCCGCACCTGGATGGCAAACATACCGTGTTCGGCAAAGTCGTCGACGGACAGCAGGTGGTAAATGCCATCCGCCAGGGCGATCAGATGATCAAGGTGACCATCCACCCGCCGGTGTGAGCCTGCCTCCTTTCTCGCCAACTCACCGAGCAGACAAATCATCCTTGAGGGGATGGCACGATTCCGGCTTGCTATCTCCGCCTCCGCTTGGCGAAGACGCCTCCTCAATTAAAACCAGGCTCCTGGCTTTATGTCTGCTCGCCCTCTTGCTGGGAGGCTGTAAGCCGGCTCCTGGGTCGATCTCTCCCATAACTCAACCTGTAACCCCAATCGAAACGCCGAATCTGCCTCCCGCCTCAGCCACACCGCAGCCCTCAACGCCCACCAGCACACGGACCATAACGCCCACTGGCACAGGGACCAGTACACCCACCCTTACCCCAACCAGCTCACCCAGCCCAACACCCAGCCTGCCTCCCGGAGCGTTGTCCTGGGAACAAGCCCGGGACCACATCGGAGAGCAGGCTGTAGTCTGTGGCCCGGTAGTCGACAGCGTCTACGCTTCTGAGAGCCGGGGCAAGCCCACTTTCCTGAACCTCGGCCTGCCCTACCCGGAATCCGGGCGCTTTACTGTCCTGATCTGGGGCGGGGATCGCGATCGCTTTCCCGGACCCCCTGAGGAGTATTACTACGGCAAAATCATCTGCGTTAGCGGGCAAATCGAGGTCTTCCGGGGCGTCGTCGAGATGATTGTGGAAGAGCCGGAGCAGATTGAGGTGCCCTGAGATCTACATCCTCCCCAGGCGATTAGGGTATTATTGCGGTTAACTCCACAGCGCCAGCGCTTCTCCTTCACACTGTGACCAGGGTGGGTATATAATCATCCAGGTAACGTTTAACACTGAGGAGAGTTGATGGACACAAACGCAATCAATGCCGAAGAACTAACTTATCGCTATGGGGATTTGACCGCCGTGGACCACATCAGCTTCCACGTGGCGCAGGGTGAAATCCTGGGCTTCCTGGGGCCTAACGGGGCGGGTAAGACCACCACCGTCATGATGCTGACCGGGCAATTGCGTCCCAAGGAAGGCAGGGCTACTCTACTCGGGTTGGATGTGGCACGCCAATCCAAAAAAATCCAGGCTCAGATTGGCATTTGCTTCGAGCGCACCAACCTGTACGAGCAGATGAACGCCAAAGAAAACCTGGAATTGTTCGCCCAACTGTTTGGAGTGAGGTCATTCGACGCCAGCGCTCTGCTGGCCCGAGTGGGTCTGGCTGGCCGCGAGCGTGATCGGGTAGCGACCTACTCCAAAGGCATGCGCCAGCGCCTGATGGTTGCCCGCGCCTTGGTCAACCGGCCCAGCATCCTCTTCCTGGATGAGCCCACTGAGGGGCTCGACCCGGTCTCCGCCGAAGCGATTCGCCACATTATTTTAGAGGAGCGCCAGCGCGGGGCTACTGTTTTCCTGACCACCCACGACATGCTCGAAGCCGACCGGCTCTCCGATCGGGTAGCCTTCATCGACCGGGGTAAAATCGTCGCCCTGGACACCCCCCACGCATTGAAACAAGCTTACGGTCAACGCCGGGTAATGGCTCAGGTGGTTGGCGCCGATGGCAGGCTGGAAGAGCGCGAAATTGTGTTGGATACGCCCGATACCCCCGATACAGTCCGCCAGTTGTTCAGCCAGGAACGGGTGGTCACCGTGCACAGCGAGGAAGCCAGCCTGGAAGATATCTTTATCCAGATCACGGGGCGTGGGCTGGTGTGAGATGAACTGGCGCATCGTCTGGACCCTGGTCCGCAAGGACTTGAAGCTGTTCTTCCGCAACCGCTTCTTCGCTTTCGTAAGCGTGCTGGGGTTATTCGCTTATATCGGCATCTATTACCTGCTGCCCGGCTCGGTGGAGGAGGCCATTAAAATTGGCTTGATTGCCGACGAGTTGCCCCCCATATTCGATGAGCTGCAGGAGGAGGGCCTGGACCTGGTGTTGCTGGACTCCGAGGCAGAGCTGGAGCAACGCCTCCTGGATGGAGATATCACTGTGGGCTATGGTTTGCCAGACGACCTTATGGCAGGCCTGCTCTCCGGGAGCAAACAGCAGATTAAGGTCTATTTCAGTTACGATTTTCCCGAGGAGCTCAAAGACGCCTACATCATCCTGTTCAGGGAGCTGGTTTTCATGATGACCGGGCAGGAGCTGAACGTGCAGGCTGAAGAGGTGGTGCTCGGGCAGGACATGGCGGGCGCACAAATCCCACCCCGCAGACGCATGCTGCCGCTGATGGCGGTCTTTGTCTTGATGATCGAGACCATGGGTCTTTCCAGCCTGATCAGCGCCGAGGTGGAAGAGGGCACATTGACTGCCCTGTTCACCACACCGATGGGAGCCAGAGAACTGTTCGTTGGAAAGGGCGCTGCCGGGGCTGGGATGGCCTTCGTACAGGCAGCGTTGCTGATCGTTGCCACCGGCGGGCTGCGCCGTGAGCCGGTATTGATTCTGGCAGCGCTACTTTTAGGCGCATTGTTGGTGACCGGCGTGGGATTCTTAATGGCCTCCGGCTCGCGCGATTTAATGTCGGTGATGGGTTGGGGTATCCTGGCAGTAGTCGTGCTTGCCCTGCCCAGCTTCAGCGTGTTGTTTCCGGGGCTGTTCACCGGCTGGATCAAAGCCATCCCCTCCTATTACCTGGTGGATACCGTCCATAAAGTCATCAATTTTGGGGCGGGCTGGCGCGAGGTGGGTGCAAACCTGCTGGCCCTTCTGGGGCTCAGCTTGGCTTTTCTCGGTTTAGGCGTCGCGACTCTACAAAGGAGGTACCGATGAATCCAAGGCGTGTGGGGGCATTGTTTTGGAAAGAACTGGCTCATGGCTCCAAGACCTTTATGTTCATCTTTGCCGTATTGGTACCGCTGGTCGTCACCCTGGTCGTCAGGCTGCTGCTGGGCACAATTTTCAGCGGCAAACCCCGCCTGGGCATAACCGACCTGGGGGAATCGCAAGTCCCTGCGCTCGCTCGGGAGATCGATTCGCTGGTTACCCGCCAATTTGCCAGCGATAGCGAATTGCGCTTGGCGGTCGAACGCGGCGCAGTGGATATGGGTCTGGTGCTGCCGGCTGGTTTCGACCAGCAATTGCGTGATAACGAGCAGGTGGAGGTGAACGCCTACCTGTGGGGCGAGAGCCTGCTCAAGAACCGCATTATCCTGGGTTCCACGATTGTCTTTCTGCTGCGTGAGGTGAGCGGCATCGAAGCCCCGGTTGAAGTCGTCCCCATCACGGTTGGAGAGGGACTGAGTCTTAGCTGGGAGGAGCGCCTGTTCCCATTACTTGTTATGCTTACCATCGTGATAGGCGGGACGATGGTGCCAGCGACTTCGCTGGTGGAAGAGAAGCAGAAGCGCACCCTGCGCGCCCTGGTCACTACGCCCGCAACGGTAGGGGAAGTCTATTTGGCCAAGGGACTGGCTGGCATCTTGCTCAGCACCTTTGTGGGCGTCTTTGTCCTGTTGATTAACCAGGCATTTGGCGCCCAGCCGGGCTTGTTAATCCTGACTGTTATCCTGGCGGCAGCCTTTGCCGCAACTCTGGGTCTGCTGTTGGGCACTTTTACCAGCGACATCAACAGCCTTTTTACCATCATCAAAGGGCTCGGCCTGCTGATCTATGCGCCGGCGATTGTTTACATGTTCCCGCAAATTCCGGAATGGGTGGGTAAGATCTTCCCCACCTATTACCTGCTTGCCCCGATTATCAAGATCAGCCAGGGTAGCGCAAGTTTTTCGGAGGTTGGGGTGGAGCTAGCCATCCTTGTAGCCCTGATCGTTCTCATGGTGATCGTCCTCGGCTGGCTGGGAGGGCGCCAGGCCCAAACAGCAGAGTAGGATCACACAGGTAGATCTATGAACTCGGTACTTAAAAAACCAGCCCATGCCGTCACCGGCGCCTTCAGCTTCTCAGGCAAATATATCGCCAAAAGTTTACTGGCCCAGGGCCAAGAGGTCCTCACCCTGACCAACACCTCGCCGCACGGGTCATTAACCGGGTTGGTGCAGGCGTACCCGTTCAACGTCGACCAGCCCGAGCTGCTCGCCCGCACATTGGAGGGCGTCCAGGTGCTTTACAATACATACTGGGTGCGCTTCAATCACCCACGCTTCACCCTTGCGGAAGCCGTCGAGAAATCCGGGCGTTTGTTCCAGGCTGCCAGGGAGGCCGGTGTACAACGAGTGGTGCACTTCAGCGTCACCAACCCCTCCGAAGATTCACCTCTGGAGTATTTTCGCCGCAAAGCTCAGCTCGAGCGAGTGGTACGGGAAAGCGGTCTGTCTTATGCCATCTTGCGACCCGCGGTGATCTTCGGCAAAGAGGACATCCTGATCAATAACATCGCCTGGATGCTGCGCCGCCTGCCGATCTTCGGCGTTTTTGGAGATGGAAAATACAAGCTGCAGCCGATCTACGCGGGTGACCTGGCGGCGCTGGCAGTGCAGCAAGGCGCCAACCGCGAGAACGTGGTGATAGAAGCCATTGGTCCCGAGACCTTCACCTACCGCGAGCTGGTCAGGGTTATCGCCAGGGCAATTGGCGTGCGCAGGCTGGTGATCAGCCTACCTCCCTGGCTGGGCTATGTGGCGGGGCGAATGATCGGCGCGTGGATGGGCGACGTAACTATCACCCGCGAGGAGATCGCCGGTTTAATGGCAAACTTGTTATATGTGGATGCGCCGCCCGTTGGAGAGACCCGCCTAAGCGATTGGGCGAGGGCAAACGCCAGCACGCTGGGTCAGCATTATGCCGGCGAGCTGGCTCGCCGGGGGTATTACACTTCACGCCGCAAGAAAATGGGCAAGTACCGTTTTTACCTTTGAATTTTATATCCTACGCAGCCAGGCGAGGGCCTGTTCTGCTCGCGGGTGCCCTAACTGTTTTGCCTGCCGGAAGCAGCGCCCTGCCAGCTTGCGGTCCCCGGATTTGGCGGCTGCCCAGCCCAGCCACATCCAGGCAGTCGCGTTTTGGGCGTCGACCTCTACCACCTTGCGCAGCGTTTCCGCGCCGCGCGCCAGCTCACCTCCCCTTACCTGCCGGATGCCCTCGGCCAGCCAGGTTTGAAGCTGATTTGATGTGGCCTCCGCCTGGGGGATAGATTTTTGCGCTTGCGGCAGCGCCTGATCCATCCCGGGCATTGGCAGCCTGACGGGTTGCGTCTCAGCCGGTACCACCCTGACGGGAGCAGTGTCTTCCAGGGCAGAGCCTGCCGGCGCGGGCAAGATTGCACCTCGCCGTCTCCGCCGCCTGCGAACCAGGCCAATCACCGCGGCAAAAAACAGGAAGACCAGCAAAACCAACCCACCACCGCAAATCCAGGGGATCAGGATGAACGGATTGGTCGGTATTAAGCCTGGCTCTTCTGGCAGCGCTTCGCCCTGATCCGTTGCGCCCTCGGTAACCTCCTCGGGGATCACTTCAGGTTGCACGACCTCGGGAGGCGCGCCAGCCTCGATTGGGCTGCCGGAAAATTCAATTTCCGCCTCCTCCCCAGGCAGGCTGACAAATTCATCCGAGGGTTGGAAATAATACTCATCGGATTGAGGTGAAAGGGTATATTCACCCGGTGGCAGCCCGCCGATAGTGAATCTGCCATCCTCGCTGCTGATCGCGCCGGGCAAGCCATCCAGCAGCAGTGTAGCGCCCTCCAATGGCCGGTTGCCTTTGCCCCTCACCTGGCCCGAGAGGGTATACCCGCCGGGCGGAATCGGCTGTAGCGCTTCGAGCCATAGCCCCAGTTTATGGTCCGCGGTGGACAGGGTTTGGGTGATGTTTTGAGTCAAATCGTGGACCACTAGCTTGCTAGCGCCAGCCACGACCTGTCGCTCCAGGTACCACAGGCTGTTGGGCGAAAACTCTCCCGGCACAGAAGTGACCGGATCGCTCAGGGGCAATTGGGAGGTGCCGTCGCAGCGGCTGAGAATCGTCCGGAAGCGGCCGCGATCGTAAGCGTAAATCGCGGCCCACTCGCCATCGCTCGAGATATCCGCCCAAATCCCTGCCAGCAAGCCTGATTGATATCCTGCCAGGTTAGCAGTTGCCAGCCTGATCGCCTGGCCCGAGAAAGGCTCCAGGCAGGAGATCGTGATCAGATCGCTGGTTCCAATCCCAACCAGCATGCGCAAGCTTTGCGTCGCCGCCGCGAAGACAGTGTCTGCAACCCGCGAAGCAGAGCTCAAATCCGGGGTGAGCCGGAAAGGGCCGAAGAGATAACTGCCGCTTTGCGGCAGCCAGTCTGCCACGCCTGTCTCGTTCTCCAGGAAACGCCCCACCAACAGTTGCTTCCCGGAGAGCGGATCCACGCTGAAGACGATCCGCCGTCCGGGGGTGGTATCCGGTCGTACCAGAGCCAGCAATCTGCCATCTGGTGACCAGCCGATCAAGCGAGCCCCTTCGGAGATGAATGACGCCACCCCTGCAAGCGAGTCATAAACGAACACCTGAGGAGCAGCGCTCTCACCGCCGCTGACGGTGGCACCGTTGGCGGTGTAGGCGAGGTAATAGCCGCGCGACGACCAGCGTGCCGGGCACTCCACGTTTTCCGCAATCTGGTTGGGCGGAGTCCCCGGTCCAACCACCCAAAGGGCGTTATCCGCATTGCAGTAGCTCAGCCACTGCCCGTCGAATGACCAGCTCGGCAGGCTGGCAGCGCCTGGAATTTCCACAAACGCGCCAGACCGGGCAGCCAGCCAGACCTTACCCTGCGCGTCCCGCATGGACAGGCGGTCCTCGTTCGGCGACCAGGAAATTTGACCTTGAGCGGGCGCAGAGGGCAGAAGCGCGCCTTGTACGCTCAGGCTGCCCCCCGGCTCGAAGCTCAGCCACAGCCAGCGGTCGCGGTATACCAGCCCCTGGCGACTGGGGGAAGCCTGATATGCCCCTACCGTCATCGGCGGGGTCAGATTCACCTGACTCCCTTTGGCCGGGTCGAAAAGCACCAGGCGATAATCCTCTGCCAGGTAGACCAATAAATTCGGCTTGTAAGTTACTTCCGGTATAGTTTGCGGGCTTAGAGGTTCGCGCGTGGTAGAGCCAGGCGAATACGGACCCCAATCCGCTTGAAATAAGCTGGATTGAGCCAGCACGTTCTGGGCGCCGCTGTCTACATCCAGGATCACCAAGTCCGTGGCTTCACCGGATTGGAACGCGTACAGGAGCTGGTTTCCAGCCGGCGACCAGTCCAGAGGCAGCAGCCCTGAATCGCTGCTGGCGACCTCCTGGCTGGTTTCGCCGTCGGCGGTGATCATAACCAGAGTATGTGTCGAGCTGCCATATGCATTCAACAGGAAGACCATCCGGTCGCCGCGCGGCGAGAGCAGCGGTCGTGTTGCTACCTGGTTCGATCTGGCGAATAGCTGCTGAATATCGCTACCATCCGGGTTGGCGGAGTAGAGCCCTGCCCCTGGAAAACCTGTATAGCTGACCACGTCAAATACCACCCGACTCCCATCTGGGGACCAGGATGAATAGCCCGGGAAGATGTCCGCGCCCAGGCCCACCCAATTGACCAGCCTGCCGGTTCCTGCTTCCCAGGTGTGCAGCACACCCAGGCCCTCGATATAAGCCACCTCATAGAATTTAAGCCATTTACCATCTGCTGACCACTGCGGGTGCACCAATGGATTTCCGCCGGAGGGTTGGACAAACTCACTCGCCTCGTTGGTGAGCAGATCGACCGACCACAGCCCGGAATACGTTCCCCAGATCGCGCCGCCGGGTTGTGGATTGTAGACGAAGTCCCTGGCGTAGATGATCTTCCGGCCATCCGGAGACCAGGTAAAGCTGCCTTCGGACCAGTCTGTGCAGAGCACATCCTCCACCAGCAGGAACGGCTGCCACTCCCCCGTGCGCGCAAAGTACAGCCCCGCTTTTCCCCCCTCGTCGCCGCTCTCGCGGCAGAAAGCCAGCAGCGAGCCATCCGGTGACCAGCGCGGCGAGAGGTATACCCGCTCCGGGTTTGCGTCGCTCGTAATCGGCAGGGGGATGCTCTCTCCCTGGCGCAGCACCCACAGGTTGCCATCGGTTGCCACGTAGGCGATCTGGCCATCAATCGCCAGCGGGGCCTGCGCCAACCCGTGCATTATTCGTAGCCCTTGCGGTGAAAACATACCCGCCACCAGGCAGCCCAAAAGGATGATTGCCATCCAGGGACGTTTAAACATAACTACCACCTGAAAAGAGATTCCGAAGCTTCAACGCGCGCGATTGTGAAACCGCTTGCAAGTTTTATACCACCAGCGTATGAGAAACGCCGGAGAGGAGGGTATTTATACAGGCGTCTCGACTTTATTCGAGCTGCCAGATTGCTGGTCTGATCTTCAATCCAGATCCAGCCTCTCCACCACCAGCTCGAGCTCTTCGATCAACACGTCACTCTCCATGGATTCCAAGGCGCCTACCTTCCAGCGGCAAGGCCAGGCATCCTGAAAGTTGACCCGCATCACTTGCTGTCGGGATTCATCCAGCACGACGATGGACCCGTTCTTGCGTTCAGTCCGCCCGTCCAATACGGTTTTGCGCCACTCCCACAGCTCACGGTTGGAAGTCACGCCGCGCTTCAGGGTGATGTTGGTGAATTTGTGCAAACCCGGTAGCTTACGCTGGACAGCGGCTTCATTCCCCTCACGATAATGGATCACATCGGTCAATGTCTCGATGCCCTCCACGGAAATAAAACCGGTGGCCGCGATGCCATCGAGCTCCACCACGAAATTAAATTTACGATAAGGGTCAGTGCGCTCTCCTGCCGGGGTCATTTTTGCCTCCTTTTTGATTTTCTTGATTACGCGCTTGGAAACAGGTTTTTCCTCCATAACTTATCTCCTGTATGGGAGAAGTAAATTGTGAATAAGGCTTGTCTGGGATGACGCTGGTATTATATCAGCCAAGTAAGCGGAATCTGGGTCCTCGCTTTAACGCCTGACCTGGCAATTATTTTGGATGATCTCAGCATCTTTTAGCTGGTCAGTTATGTTGACTCATGTAAAATTTGACCTATAATCTCTATAAATTATTTTTATGCGCTACTTTTGTCTTCAAACCGGGAGGCGGGCATGGCGAAGAAAAAGAAAATCAACACGGTAAAAGGCAAAACGCTCGAGAGGGAGGTTCGGGCTCAAAATACGCCGCGCGGCGAGAATCTAGGCGGTCGCGTTGCGGGAGACAAAGGACAGCCCCAAGTACGAGTCGTGGATGCAGAACCCAGGAAATTGACGAATAAATTTTACCTGCAAGAGCTGGGTAAATTGCAGATTGAACTGGTGAAGGTGCAAGAGTGGGTTAAATACAAAGGCTTGAAAGTGGTAGTCATCTTTGAAGGCCGCGACGCAGCCGGCAAGGGCGGCGTGATCAAGCGTATCACCGAGTGCCTGAACCCGCGCATCGCCCGCGTGGTCGCTTTGCCTGCGCCTACCGAGCGGGAGATAACCCAGTGGTATTTCCAGCGCTACGTGGCTCACCTGCCTGCCGCAGGTGAAATTGTCCTGATGGATCGATCCTGGTACAACCGGGCAGGCGTGGAACGCGTGATGGGCTTTTGTACAGAAGAGGAGTATCGCGAGTTCCTGCGCTCCTGCCCGGAGTTCGAGCGCATGTTGGTGCGCTCGGGCATCATCCTGGTCAAGTACTGGTTCTCCGTCAGCGACGAGGAGCAGGAGCGCCGTTTTCAGGCTCGCATTGAGGACCCCACCAAGCGCTGGAAGCTCAGCCCGATGGACCTGGCATCCCGCTCTCACTGGATCCAGTATTCACGCGCCAAGGACGAGATGTTCAAATATACCGATATCAAGCAGGCGCCCTGGTACGTAGTGAACTCCGACGACAAGAAACGCGCCCGGCTGAACTGCATCAGCCACCTGCTCAGCATGATCCCCTACGAAGACCTGACTCCCGAACTGATCGAGCTGCCCCCGCGCCTGGACGATATCGCCTACGTCCGCCCGCCCATCACAGACCAGACCTTCGTTCCCGAGGTGTACTGAGCTCTGCCAAAACCGGGAACTAACTATCAAAGAAAAAAGGCCGGCGCGGGTCCGGCCCTTGCTCACATTTTGTCCGCAGATGATTGAGGTTGTTCACCTCAATCCAGCAGCCAGTATGCTACCTCATCCACGAAGATTTCCAAATTATCCGTCTCTGCCGAGCCGATGAACAGCCCGAAGCGACCTTCATCGAACTCGCGGTCCTCCAGCTCTGCCAGCAGCCTGCCGTTGGCGTACAGCCGGATCGTGCTGCCCTCCAGCCAGATGCCGAGTCGATTGGTCTGCTCTGGGCCAGCCAGGATGAAGCCTGAGCTGGTCCACTCTTGCAAGGCCTGGTAATTCTCGCCGTCCCATTTGTAGATGCGGTAGCGCCCATCGCACGAGAAGCCGTATACATAGCCGCTGTTCGAGTCGGGTGCGCGCACCAGCACGCCGTAGCGGTCCAGCCCGGAGCACTCTTCTCCGGTGATGAAGGTGGCTTCCAGATAAAAGTCTGTCAGGGCGGGTCTTGTCGCTAATCCCCACTGGTCCAGCGACCCTGCTCGACGGGAGGTCATCTTTAACATGCCGTCGTCTATCTCGAATTCCGTGTCCTCCTCGTTCACCAAGAACCAGAATCTGCTGTCATCCAGCGGATCGCGCCAGTCGGGCGCGCCGAGCTGCAGCTCGCCTTCGCCCTGGACGACCTCGATCTCAACGAAGAAAGGCCTGTCGCCAGCATCTCCCAGGCCGAAGAGGGCACCACTGGGGTTACGCAGCTTCCACTCGCTGCGGTATTCTCCTGGCGTGGTTGGCGCAATCAGGTTCACCGACAGGTTGGCTTCGCTGCCTGGCGTCACCGGGAACGGGAGGGGAATCTCCTGGCTGGCACCCATCGCCTCGCCCCCGCTGAAGGCCAGCTTGTAATCGACCGTCCAGGTGCAGGTGCCCGTGTTGCGCAACCGCCAGGTCTTGACGAATGGCTCGTCCGGCTGGAGCTGCGTGCCGTCTGGAATAGTTACATCCCGCACGAAGTCCATCTCATCGCTGCAGGTCTGCGGCGTGGGTGTCGGAGTAGCGGTTGGCGTAGGCGTCACCTGGGCCGGGATCACCGCCGAGAGCTCGCTCACAACCCCATCGGTGGCTTTGACCGTGCCGGTCCACAAGAAGCCAGCAACCTGGTTCTTCACATCCAGGTTGTAAACCAGGTTCTCCGGCGCCACCACCGGGTACTGCACATCGATCACCCAATCGCCAGAGGTATAGCGCAGGCTGGCAGAGCCTACCAGGTTTTGAGGGGTGGTGTCTTCTTCTGTCCAGGCGACACCCGCCGGGGGTGCCTGGTCCATATAGCGGGCGCGCAGGTAAGCGATTGCAGCCTCCCTGGCGCCAGCAGCATCCAGGAAGGAGAGTGGGGGCCCGGTAGGCGTCTCCTGGATTGGCGGGACCGGAGACTCCACAACAGGCGCAGCCGTCGTCGGGGCTGCGGTCTCAGCCGGTCCGCCGAGCAGCCCGCAGGCGCTCAACGCCAGCACTCCCAGGCACAGCAAACCCGCGATCGTGAGATATATTTTGCGACTCATGCTTCAGTCTCCTCGTTATTAACCATGCACAGTTGTAGCGCATTCGTTCAGAAAATTGGCCGTGCTGGTGCCTTCGTGGTGAGATTTTCATCCTTAAGGGTGAACAGCGTTCATGGCAACTTCGTGGTTCAGTTCAGGTTTTTCTTCAGTGCAGACACCTATGGATAGACTCTCTTTACGAGGATTTTGTTCCCTTCAGGCCGGTGGCAGTTTGCTACACCACCTTGGCGACCTCATCCAGCTTCAGGCCGATTACCTGGCTGGCGGAGTCGCGACCCATGGTCACGCCGTAGATCACATCCGCCACCTGCACGGTGTTGCGGTTGTGAGTGACGATAATGAACTGGGTCTTCTCGCTCAACTCGCGCAGGAGCTCGCGAAAGCGCCCCACGTTGACCTCGTCCAGCATGGCGTCCACCTCATCCAGCAGGCAGAATGGGGTCGGAGAAATCTTGAGTAATGCGAACACCAGAGAAGTAGCCGTCAGGCTGCGCTCACCGCCGGAAAGCAAAGCCAGCCCTTGCGCCCGGCGACCCGGCAGTCGGGCTTCAATTTCAACCCCAGTGCTGCCCATGTCATCCGGATCGGTCAGGATCAATCGCGCTGAGCCGCCCCCGAACAGGCGCTTGAATATCGCGCTGAACTCGTCTGCCACTGCCTCGAAAGTGCTCCGCAACTCACGCTGCATCAATTCATCCAGCTCGGTGATCACCCTGCGCACATCCGCCTCAGCATGGTGTAGATCCGCGAGCTGCTCGGTCATAAATTTAACGCGCTGCTTGACTTCCTCGTATTCAGCCCTGGCTTCTGGATTGACGGCGCCAATGCGCCTCAACAGCGCTCGTTGGCGTCGCAAATTGTCCTCCAGTTCCGCGGGGAGCTGCTCGAGCCGCGGCAGTTGTTCGACCATGCCTTCCAACGGCAGCGGAGTGGGCCCGGCGATCTCGTCTACATAATCGAAAGCCACCAGCCCGAAATCATCCTCGATCCGCCGCCGCCAGGTTTCGAGGGCTTCCTGGCGCCGCGCCAGCCCGATACGCGCCTGAGCGAAGTGGTGCTCTGCACGGCTAAGCGCCCCCCGCGCTTCGGCTTCTGCATTGAGCCATGCCATCTCGCCCGCCTCCAGGGCATCCAGCTCAGCCTCAGCGGGTTCGATCCGGCTCTTGAAGTTTGCAATCTGGGCGGTCACCTCAGCCTCGCTCTCCTTGCGCGCTTGGATCTCAACTTCCAAGGCGCTGAGCGCCCCGCCTAATTCATCCAGGCGCACCCTGGCAGAATCCTGGGCCGCCTGGCTCCGCCTCAGCATGGATCCTCGCTCAGCCTTGCGCGCCTGGGCCGCTTCCAGGCTTCGCCGGGCTACCGCCGCCAGCGTTTGCCATTGAGCTGCCTGGGCCTGGTATTCTTCCAGGGAGAGATCGCCAAGCTGATGGATGCTCTGCCGCAGCGCTTCACGCCCGAGCGTCATGTCATTCTCTAACCGGTTAAGTTCAGTAGAAACCTGTTCGCTATCGCCTTTCGCCTGGGCCAGTTCAGCGACCAGGCGCTGTTGCCGCCTGGTGTGCTCCTCAACCTGGCGCTCAGCCTGCTCGAGAACAGCTCTTGCATGACTATACGAAACCACCGCCTGGTCGTACTCCGCCTGGCAAGCCCGGATTTCCTCCTCCAGCCGGGTTTGTTCAGCCGCCAGTTTCTGAATCCGCGCCTCTTGCTGGCGCAACCTGGCTTCCAGGTCCGCTGTCCGGGATTCGTTCACCGCTATTTTTGCTTTCAATTCAGAGAGCTGCCGGGGGCGGCTGAGTATAGCGGTGCGACCCTCTTGCCCTGCTGCCACCAGCCCAGTGAGGTGAAAGACCTCCCCTTTCAGTGTCACCACCCGCAGGTCCGGAATCGGCTGGCGGGAAAATTTAGCCCGAAGTTGTTTGACAAGCCGGCGCGCATCATTTCGCTCTCGCGCCACCAGTGTGCGCCCTAACAGCAAGGTCACTGCGCTGCGCAGCCTGGCTGGCGCCTTCACCAATTCGGCTGCCAGGCCAAGCACGCCATCTCCGAATCCTTCAGGTAAATCGGGCATCGTGAGCTGCCTCAGGGGCGTTAAGTTTGCCAGGGGCAAAAGCACCCCACGTACGGCCTCCTCCGCCAGGATGTCCAGGGCGGTCTCCTCAGTGGGACTGCCTTCCAGGATGACCGCGTCCATATATTCGCCCAGCGCTGCGGCAATCGCAGTTTCCAGCTCCGAGGGCACCTGGAGCTGGCTGCTCAGCGAGCCGGCCGAGCCCTGCAGGCGGGCTTGTTGGGCAGCCTTGAGCAGCGCCCGCGCCCCAACGGCATAGCCCGCCAGGGCATTCTCAGCCTGCTGGAGCACCCCCAATTGGGCCAGCAGGCGGGCGTGCTCGCTGCCGGCAAGTTCGAACGCCTCCTGGACTTCTCGCCTTGCCTGCTCGCCTGCGGCAAGCCGTTTTTGCTGCTCTTGCAGCGCCGACCGGCGCTCAGCCAGGTTCGCCTCAACCCGCTGCTGAACCTCGTAGGTTGCCTCGGCATCTACCCGAGCGGTCTGGAGTGAATTTTCCGCAGCCTCAACAGTCCTCAGCGCCGCCTCTTGTTCTTGCCTCTGGCGCTCGATGAGCGCCAACAAGCCCGCCTGGCGCCCCTGGAGCTTCCCCTGTCGGGTTGCCAGGTCATCCAAAGCCTGGCGGGCTGCCTGCACTGCTTTTTCAGCAGCCTCGCGTTCTGCCTGGCGCTCTTGGAGCGCACGCAGAGCAATTTCAGCCTGGGCGCCAGCCTCTTCTAACTCGGCTTGCAGGCGCCCCACCTCGGCGGTAGCGGAGTCGAGCCGCTCCTGGTGCAGCGCGATTTCCTCCCCCAAACGGGCGATCTCAGCCTGCAACGCGTTCGACTGATCGTGCAGGGATCGCCTCCGCTCGTCAGCCACCGCCTCCTGGCGGATAATATCCTCCCGCTGGGAGTGAATAATGGCAAGCTCGCGGTGCCAGCCGTTCAATTTTATCCTTAAGCCCTGGAGTTCTTTTCGCACGCTGGCGAGTTTTACGTCTTGTTCGAGCTGAGCCTGGCGCGAGCGTTCCAAAGCTCTTTCCTCCCGCCGGGCTTCGTTTTGTGCGGCTGCCAGCTCTTGCTGAGCATGATGCCAATGATAACCATACCACTCTCGTAACAAAGCCCGCAGGTCGGAGCGCACCTGTTCGTACTCCTGCGTGCGGCGAGCCTGTCTTTCCAGGCTACGCAGCCGCGGCTGCAACTCGGCCAGGATATCTTTTACCCGCTCCAAATTGCGGCGAGTGATGTCCAGTCGGTGCAGGGCTTCTTCACGCCGCGAGCGGTGCAGGCCAATCCCAGCGGCTTCTTCGAACAGTCTCCGGCGCTCATCCGCTCGCAATGCCAGGGCTGCGTCCACCACCCCCTGCCCGATGATCGTATAAGTACGCTCTGCCAAGCCTGACTTGGCCAGCAACTCGGAAACGTCTTTCAGACGGACGCGCTGCCCGTTGATCAGGTATTCATTCTGTCCATCCCGGTAAGCCCGGCGCGTGATGGCAACTTCGCTGAAATCGATCGGCAGCCAGCCGTCGCTGTTATCAAACACAACCGTGGCAGAAGCCATGCCAGACCTGGCCCGTTGTTCCGACCCGGAGAAGATCATATCCTCGGTCCGCCGGGCGCGCAGCAGGCTGTAAGACTGCTCGCCCAGCACCCAACGCAGGCTGTCGGCGATATTGGATTTGCCCGAGCCGTTCGGCCCGACGATTGCCGTAACGCGCCCGGCAAACTCGAACAGGGTGCGGTTGGCAAAGGTTTTGTAGCCTTGCAATTCGAGAGATTTCAGGCTCTGGCCCATATAAAGATCAGATCAATTCCAGGGCTTGCAGGGCGTGGCGCGCCGCGACTTTGGCGGCAGCTTGCTTGCTGGGTCCGCTCCCACTGCCGTACGCCTGGTCGTTGAGCAGCACCTCCACCTCGAAGGTCTTGGCGTGGTCTGGGCCGTAGGCGGCGACCGTCCGGTACTGAGGATGGCTCAGGCCGTGAGACTGCGCCCATTCCTGGAGCGAGCTTTTCGGATCGTCATGCTGGTGCTCTATGAGAGTCTGGTGGGCACCTTGATGCAAAAAGGGCTCGATGAATGTGCGCACCGTCTCCAAACCGCCATCCAGGTAAATGGCGCCAACAATTGCCTCGAAACCAGCGCACAGCAAGGCTGGACGCTCGCGGCCGCCGTTATCCGCCTCCCCGCGTCCCAGGCGCATGGCTGGTCCCAGGTCGATCTGGCACGCAAACTTGGCTAACTGGTCTGTGCGCACCAGTGCCGAGCGCAAACGGGTGAGCTCACCCTCGGCCATCTCTGGAAAGTGATTGTACAGCCAGGCGCCCACTAAAAAATCCAGCACTGCGTCGCCTAAAAATTCCAGGCGCTCGTTGTCTTCCAGCGCGTCGGCGTGCTCGTTCACATACGAACGGTGGGTCAGCGCACGGTAAAGCAGCCGATTATCCTGAATTGGTAAATTTACACGTTGGGCAAACTCCTGGGGCGTTTCGTAACCCAGGTCTCCCTGAGTGAATTCCATCATTGGCCTCCCGGAACTCAGGGTGCGCCAGATACCCCACGAACAGTCGAGTCTCTGGCGGTCCATCAGTTCCTTAGATTATATTGTCCTTTTAATTATACTCCCTAAATGCCAGCACGGTATTATGTCCTCCGAAACCGAAAGCATTGCTTAAAGCCACCTTGACGCGCTGCTCGCGCGCCTGGTTGGGGACGTAGTCCAGGTCGCATTCCGGGTCCGGTGTCTCGTAATGGATGGTGGGAGGTATGACGTTTTCCTGTATTGCCTGGACGCAGAACAGCGCCTCCAGGGCGCCCGTAGCTCCCATCATGTGACCCGTCATCGATTTGGTCGATGAGATCGGGATGTGGTAAGCTCGTTCGCCAAACACCTGCTTAATCGCTTTGGTCTCAGAAATATCATTCAGCCAGGTTGCCGTTCCGTGGGCGTTGACATATCCCACCTCCGAGGGGTCGATCTTGCCTGTCTCCAACGCCTGGGAGATCGCCTGCGCTCCCCCCGCGCCATCTTCTGAAGGCGCCGTAATATGGTAGGCATCCGCAGTTGCGCCATATCCTGCCAGCTCAGCCAGGATGACCGCTCCGCGCCGTCGGGCGTGGCTCTCGGTCTCCAGCACCAGGATGGCTGCCCCCTCCCCCATCACCAATCCATCCCGCTCCAGGTCGAAGGGTTTTGGCGTGTTGTTGTAATCCTCATTCCGGCGTGACATTGCCCCCAACCGGTCAAATGCGCCGATGGCGATTTTTGTGATCGTGGCCTCCGAACCGCCTGCAACTGCGGCATCGATCACACCGCTTCGCAGCAGTTGCCAGGCCACACCGATGCCGTCTGCGCCGGAAGCGCAGGCCGAAGCGACCGAGAAGCACGGTCCGCGGTAGTCATAATCGATGGCAATCAAGCCGGCCGCGCCGTTTGCCATCATCATGGGGATGACAAATGGGCTGATCCGCCGCGCTCCCTCTGCCTGCATGGCGAAAATATTCTCTTGCAGAGAGGTCAGGCCGCCAATTGCCGATGAGACGATCACGCCCACCCTGTTGGACTGAACCCCTGAAGCTTGCAAACCAGCCTGCTCGATGGCTTGCCTGGCAGCGGCGCTAGCAAACTGTTCGAACCGGTCCCGGCGACGGGCTTCTCTGGCGGGAATCCACTCCTCAGCCTGGAAGCCCTTGACTTCGCACGCGATCCGCACCAGGAATTCGGAGGCGACAAACAGGGTGATCGGCCCAACCCCGGATACTCCCGCCACTGCATTTTGCCACGTTTCATTCACCGATAATCCCAATGGGCTGACTGCCCCTAATCCAGTCACCACCACACGCTCTACCATGGACACCTCTTTAATTTGTTTTCAAGCCTGAACCGGTCAGAACCACCGCGATGGGCTCAGGTATTTTACTAGCCGTTTGGGCTAACCCGCTCCACACCACGGCGGAGGTTGGTTCTACATAAAAGCCCCGCCTGGCCAGCTCTGCTTGCCCGGCGATGATATCTTCTTCATCGACCGCTACAAACATGCCCTGGCTGGCTGAGACCGCCTGGATCACCGCGTCGCCGCGCAACGGGTGGCGCACCCGGATGCCTTCCGCCAGGGTTTGGGCTTCTGCCACCCAGGCCAATCCGGCCTGCCCATAAGATGTCAGGGCCCATAGGGGCGCACAGGCGCGCGCCTGCACGCCTACCAGCAGCGGGATATGCTCGACCAAGCTTGCTTTCTGCAAGGCCTGGAAGCCGCGATAGACCCCCAGGATCAACCCGCCCTGCCCCACAGGGACGATCAGCGAACCCGGGGCGCGGCCAAGCTGCTCGCACAGTTCATAAGACAGCGTGGCGTACCCTGGCAGGTTATAGGGCAGGTAAGCATGGCTGGCGTACACCTCCCCACTTTCGGCGGCCCGGCGCACGGCCTCGGCGGCGTTGGAACGCGGGCCCATGATCCGCACGAATTCCGCTCCGTAAGCCTGTATTTGCGCCCGTTTTGGGCCAGCGGCTGAATCGGGTATGTACACCCGCAAGCGTATTCCGGCACGGGCGGCGTAAGCAGCCAGGGATGCCCCCGCGTTGCCGGAGGAATCCTCCAGCGCAGCCTGCACGCCCCGCCCGCGTAAAAATCCGGCGATTAATGCGCTGCCCCGGTCTTTGAACGAGCCGCTCGGGTTCAGGTATTCGCATTTGAACGCCACCAGGGTGCCGAAAACCTGGTCCCACACCAGGGGCGTATTCCCCTCTCCCAGCGAAACCGGCTCATATGCCTCTGGAAAGCCAAAGGTATGCCGGTAGCGCCAGATGCCCGGCTGTCCAGCCTCGATGCGTCTCGGTTCGTACCGGAGCGGTTCGGAGAAGTCGAACAACCCGCCGCACCTCGGGCAGCAATAAGCCACACCCGTTTCAGGGTAAACCTGGCGGCAGTTGGTACACTGGACTTGTATCATGATCTTATACATTAACGCAGAGGCGCGGAGACGGGGAGACGCGGAGTATATTTCATAAATTATTTACGACTCGATGGATACCATTCTTGACGAGTTTTTCCCCGAAATTAATGACGAGACCTAATTTTAAGCCCATCAGCCGTAAATATGTTAATACCTGAGCTTCATAGATTGAATGACATTGGGCTGTAGCTTTGCATTCAGCTACCACTTTTCCATCAACGAGTAGGTCAATGCGTAAAGGAGTAGAAAGTTCTTTTCCTTTATAGGTGAGTTGTATTAGTTTTTGTCTTTCAATCGATAATCCCCGCTGTGAAAGTTCAAAAGCAAGTGCTTCCACGTAAACACTTTCTAACAGCCCTGGTCCTCCCAGGGTACGGTGAACTTCGATAGCAGCATCGAGGATCACGCCACTAATGATACTTTCATTATTCATTTTCTCTGCGCCTTGGCGTCTCTCCGTCTCTGCGTTAAGAAGTTAATCCTCCCTGCCGGGAAGGTATTCACCCTCCACCCATAGCTCGCCCTCCGAGCCGACCTCTTTCTTCCACACCGGCACGATTTCCTTTAAACGATCAATGCCGTAGCGCGCTGCTTCGAACATGCCGGTATCGCGGTGCGCCGCGGTGCAGGCGATCAGCACCGTGGGCGTGCCCGGATGTAGCCGGCCGATGCGCTGCACGACAGCGATGCCCTCCACCTCCGGCCAGAGGTGACGGATCTCCGCGGCCACCTGGCGCATCTTGGCCTCCGCCATCGGCTTGTAAGCTTCGTATTCCAGGTAAACGGTCTGATGCGGCTCGCCCCGTCGGGTCTCAGCCCGCACCATGCCGGTAAACAGGCAGGCCGCGCCGGTAGTCGGCAGGGTAATGCTGGCGAGCAGTTCGTCCAGGTCCAGTGCCTGGTCCGTGATGCTGAAAATTGTGGGCTGGGTCTCCGGGGTTTCCTTGGGCTCGCCAGAGCCACCGCTGACCG
>Ga0209751_10001303_pt1 | contig 25760 bp, 32 predicted proteins | sample RifCSP13_1_FD_184019 | JGI IMG/M metagenome (GOLD analysis project Ga0209751, IMG submission 184019) | Soil microbial communities from Rifle, Colorado - Rifle CSP2_sed 13_1 (SPAdes) (version 2) | ecosystem: Environmental > Terrestrial > Deep subsurface > Rock core/Sediment | place: Rifle...
TTGGCGATTGGCGATTCGGCCTACGATCTCTCCCGACGCAACGCTCGCCACTGACCACTCACCACTGACCACTGACCACTACCTTCAGTCCGGCCAGGGGACCGAAACCGGGTCGGTGTAGCCGTGTTTCTCGACGGTGTACAGTTTGGCCTTCGACTCTCCATCGCAAGACGTGTCGTCCTCAATGGTGACAGACGTGCCGTTGACAGCGATGGGATAGAAGACCAGCTGGCCTCCCTGGCAGACCGTCGCCTCGACGAAGTATCCCCGGTCGTCGTCCACCGTCATGTAGACCGGCTCCCAGCTGATGACGACATCATCGCCCTGCCGCACGGCTGTGACCATGTCCGGTGGATCGTAGAGCACCGAATGCGGCAACTTGGTCGTGATCCGGACGACGCTGAAGATGTCGCCGTCGACATCAACCACCGAGGCCGCCACCCAGCAGGCGTACCAGAGCTTGTCGAACCGCACCCACAGCCAGGTCCCGTTGGAGTTGCGGTTCCAGAGCAAGCCGTGGTCCCCCTCGTACAGATCTCCTGCGTGCAGGTAGTTCTTGTTCGGGCCGTAGCGGCAGTGGGCCTGTTCGCTCACCGTGACGTCGGGGAAGTCGAAGGTTGGCGTCGGGGTGATCGTGGGAGTATCGGTGATCGTCGGTGTCAGGGTGATCGTGGGCGTCGGAGTCTCCGTCGGGGTGGCAGTTGCCGTCGGAGTCGATGTCCGTGTCGGTGTGGACGTGGCGGTGGGTGTGGACGTCGGTGGGCCGAAGGCGGCTGCGACCGATTGGCAGCCGACGAGGAATGTCGCCAACCCGGCAAAGGACAGCGTCGACACGACAAGCCTGGCCGCAGCGCTATGGAGAACGGATGTGACGCGCAACTGAGAGGCCTCCCCGCGGCGCCCGTTGGCTATTCTAGGTGAAACCGTCGACCCCGAGCCATGGGTCGCTGGGCCCGAAGTTTGCGCCTCCAGGTCGGCGGGGCTAGATCGGGCTCGTGCCCGGCGCCGCCAGAAGTCGCCCAGAAGGAGGGCTCCCGGATAGGCGCTGTGCTGCACCATCGAGACAGATCCTGACGACCCTTTCGGCCCCACCGGTCGGCGCCCCTTCCGGCCACAGCAAGTCGACCGCGGCCTGGATCAGCGAGATTTGCGATGGATAGTGATGAGCGTTCCTGTGCAGGAACGACTGGATCTCGTCATCACCGATCATCCTCGCCATGATCCTTCTCCCGACGAAAGCGGTCGCGCCGCTTTCCTGTCGAACCGGCCCATCTTTGTAGAGTCTATGGGGGATGACCTTGCGGACCACCTTACAGACACCTTACGACGACCCAGGCACAACGACGAGTGGGTGGACAGGTGAGTCAATCGCTCGTGTCTGGCTGTCCTCCGGATGCCAACGGGGAGTAGCCCAAGCCGGATCTCAGAGCCGGCCCCCGGGGTCCCGAAGCCCTGCCTGGGCCTTCGCAGCATAACGTGATTCCTCTTGACAACTTGCCCTCCCCCGCCAAGAATAGGGTCCTTGCGCACTGCCGCGGCGGTGCGAACCGCCAGGGAGCCGGAAGTGTCCACGATTGACATGCTCGTCGCGCTCAGAGAGACCAGCCGGACATTCTACCTACCCGTCGTCCGTCTGCCTGCTGGACTGCGGGAGGCCGTTGCCTCCGGCTACCTGTGCATGCGCGCCCTGGATGAAATCGAGGACCACCCCGACGTCTCGAACGAGAAGAAAGTCGAGCTGCTTGGCGCCCTGAGCCTGGCCTTCCAGGGCCAGACCTCGGTGGAGGCTTTCGATCGGGCGCCGATTGACGCCGCCCTCGCCGCCTATCGGAATACCCTTCCCGAGGTCTCTCTTCACCTGGCGGACTGGGCGATTCTGGCCCCGGCAGCCATCGCCCCGCGGATCTGGGAAGCCATCGCGGCGATGGCCGACCGGATGGCGTACTGGGCGGGTGTGAGCTGGAGTATCGACAGTCTCGAGGCCCTCGACCGCTACACCTTCAGCGTTGCCGGTTCTGTCGGGATCCTGCTGTGCGATTTGCTGGCGTTCTTCGAGGGCTCACAAGTCGACCGCTCGCACGCTGTCTTGTTCGGTCGGGGTTTGCAGCTGGTCAACATCGTGCGCAACCGATCCGATGACCTGGCCCGAGGCATCGACTTCTTTCCGCCCGGCTACACCGCGGAACGCGTGATGGCCTATGCCCGCGAGTGCCTCGGCCGCGCCGAAGCCTACGCCCTCTCCGTGCCGTCCAGGGCCTTCTACGCCCTCTACCAGATCCCCCTCAAACTTGCCTATGCCACCCTCGACGCCATGGCCCGAGGCGAGCCGAAGCTGACGCGTGAAGCCGTCCTGGCCCTGGTCGGCGAGGCGGACGGGCAGGCCTGACCTCCGCCTTCATCCTTCTCATCCTTTTCTGGCTATGCGCACTCCTCTGATCGCCGCTAACTGGAAGATGAACCTGGGCCGTCCGGCAGAGGCAGTTGAATTCATCCGCCGCACCCGGCGGGGGCTGGGCGAGCCGGAGGGAATCGAGGTCGTTGTTTGTCCTCCCTTTACCGCGCTTGCCGCTGTCGCCGACGCGTTGCGCGGCACGCGGCTGCGGCTCGGTGCGCAGAACGTCCACCCTGAGCCGAAGGGCGCGTACACCGGAGAGATCGCCGCCCCGATGCTCGAAGGGTTGTGCTCTTTTGTCATCGTAGGCCACTCCGAGCGCCGCGCCACCGCCAGCCAGGATGAAACCGACGATGCCATACGCCGCAAGGTGGCGACGGCGATGGCGCACGGGCTGACCCCGATCGTCTGTGTTGGAGAGAATCAGTCCCAGAATGAAACCGGAAAGACCCAAGAGGTCGTCGGGGCGCAGGTGCGAAGCGCCTTTGTGGGCTTGACGGAGGAACAGGCTTCCGTCTGCCTGATCGCCTACGAACCCATTTGGGCTATCGGCACCGGCCGGGCCGCGACGCCGGCCGACGCCAATCGCACCGCCTCACTCGTCATCCGCGGTTCGATCGCAGATGTTTTCCGCCAGGACGTGGCCGACGCCGTTCGCGTCCTCTACGGCGGCAGCGTTACGGCCGAGAACATCGCCTCGTTCATGGCTATGCCGGACTTGGATGGTGCTTTGGTCGGCGGCGCCAGCCTCAAAGACGATTTTCCCCTTCTTGTCCGCCGGGCAGCCGAAGCGAAACGCGGTTAGGACGGCGCTGGGTAGCGTCGAATGGAGCCCGCGACTTGACAAGTAGACCAGCATCGCTTCTTGGCCCCACCCCTTCCCCTTGGAAGACTCCCCTCCCCCTGCCCTTCAACTGGTTCCGCGAGGCATTGACTAAGCAGGGGGAAGGCGGGGTGGGGGTCGGACAGGAGCCTCTCATGGGGACGTGCGGCTGGACTTCGTCGGCATGAAATAGGCAAAGCGTGTTCTCAGGCTACGCTGGCGCCCAGCGCCACCTCGTCCACGATGCCGACGATCACCGCCCGGACCGCGCCCGGGTCCAACCCGAGCACTTGTCGTGCCCCGTTGCCTTCATCGATCACGAGCACGGTGTCGCCCGGGCCGGCCTGGACGGTATCGACGGCGATGTCGTAATCGCCGGTCTCGTTGCCGGCCAAATCGAGTTGATCCACCAAGAGCAGCTTGCGCCGGTCGAGGTGCGAGATCTTGACCGTGGCCACGACCGTCCCGACGACCTTGCCGATGTACATGCTAGCCGCCTAGACCGGCGGTCCACACTGCGGTCGGGCGGGCGCGGCGTGGGCCGCGTTCATCGTCGACCTCGTCGATGATCCCGGTGATCGCCAGATCGACCGGGACGAAGATGACCGGCAGAGCTTGCGCCGCCTCGCGGCTTGCCACGACGAACACCAGCTCGCCGGGGCCGGCCTGGGCCGTGGCATCGGCGGCGATCTGCGGGTCGCCCTGCGGGGCCCGCCCCTCGTCGAGCGGTTGGACGACGAGCAACTTCACTCCCTCCAGCCCTTCGGCCTTCTGGGTGGCGACAACCGTACCGATCACCCGGGCGAATTTCATTTCGACTCCACCACACGTTCGCGGAAGCGGGTCGAGGCCGAGACGTTGGTCCACACCTCGGGGTGCAGCTGCGGGATCACGACACGTCGCAGCAGGTGCTCGGGACGCCGCAGAACCCCAACGCCGATTTCGACCGCCGTCTCCACGTCCGCCACGAGTCCCGAATACAAGACGATTCCCTTGCCGCCCAGGCCGTCGCCCAGTCGGATCTCCACCAGGTGGACTCCGGCGCCCTTCACCCCCGCGTCCGCCGCCAGGATGGTCGAGGCGACGCTGGTCGTCTCAATCACGCCCAAGGCATCCACGGCGGTCGTCCGGCGCGTCCCGCTGAGGGCCTCGACCACTTCCGGATGAACCAGCGGCAGGTAGACGAAGTCCACGACGCTGTCGCCACCGACTTGCCGCCCGGCACTCAGCGATTCCTCGACGTCGCCGACCTGGCCGCCAAACAGCACCAGGAACTTCCCTGGCTGGATCGTCCCCGCCTTGAGCACGCGGATCGGCGCCTTCTTGGCCACGGCGTCGGCCGCCTGAATCCCGACGGCGATGCTGCTGTATTCGATCAGGGCGAGGGCGGGCTCGATCACGCGGTTTCCACCTGATTCCTCCGCCTACACGATGCGGAACGCATCCTTCAGCGTGCAACGGCGCAGGCGGCTGAAGCTCACCGGGTTGGTCAATCCTTCTCCGGTAGGACTGGCGATGGTGTAAGAGCAAAAGCCCTCCCCTCCGTAGCCCAGCCCGGCCAGCGACGGTCCGTTCTTGACGAAGATGCTGCAGTCCATCACCCGGGCCATGCGGCTGAGATGATCCAGGTTCTTGGAGTGCATGACCGCCGTGTGGCGAAATCCGTGCTCGACCTTCTTCGCCAGGTCGATCCCTTCATCGGCATCCCGCACCCGCACCAACGGGAAGACCGGCATCATCTGCTCCGAGAGCACGAGCGGATGGTCGGCTTCGACTTCGACCAGGACCAAGCGCACCTCGTCGCCGACCTCGATGCCGATCTCGTGCAGGATGACGTTGGCGTTCTTGCCGATGAACGCCTTGTTCATCGTCCCGTGCTGGCCGCGCGGCGGCACCTCGGTGAATATGGATTTCATCAGGCGCTCGGCCTGCCCGCCATCGATCTCGTACGCGCCGTGGCGGATCATTTGGCGCTTGAGCTCATCGGCGATCGAGGCGACGGCAAAGACTTCCTTCTCGTCGGTGCAGGTGATGTTGTTGTCGAACGAAGCGCCGATCACAACGTCGCGCCCGGCCTGCTCCAGATCCGCCGATTCGTCCACCACGACCGGCGGGTTTCCCGGCCCGGCGCAGATCGCCCGCTTGCCGCTCTTCATCGCCTCGCGCACGACACCAATCCCCCCGGTCACCGTCAACAGCCGTACGTCCTTATGGCGCATGATCTCTTGCGCCGTCTCGATCGTAGGTTCGGCCACGGCCACGAGGAGATTGGCCGGCCCCCCGGCCTCGACGATGGCATCGTGGAGGACCTGAACCGTCAGATTGCTGCAGCGTTTGGCCCCGGGATGCGCGTTGAAGACCACGGCGTTGCCGGCCGAGATCATGGCGATGGCGTTGCAAATGACCGTCGCCGTCGGATTGGTGCTGGGGACGATCGCGCCGATCACCCCATAGGGGGCGTACTCGACCAGAGACATCCCGCCATCGCCGGTCCAGACGGTGGGAGTCAAGACTTCCGTGCCGGCGGTCTTATTGGCGTTGAGCAGGTTCTTCTGGATCTTGTCCTCGTACCGCCCCATCCCGGTTTCCTGCACGGCCTCGAGCGCCAGCACCTGGGCGTTTTCTCGCCCCGCCCGGCGCAGGTGGGCCACCATCTGCTCGCGCAGCGCCAGCGGCATTTCTTTGAGCTGGAGGAAGGCCTGGCGAGCCGCAGCCACCGCCGCATCGACGGTCGGATAGAGGTTGTCGGCGTGGCGCAGCGAAGGGGTGGCCGGCGGAGCGGTGAGGCCGGCCGCCTCAGGTGGTGTCCCGTGGCGCACCCGCTCACCCTGACGCAGCTCGCTCATCACCTGCTCGATGATGGCGTCGATCCGGGCGTCGTCGAGCACGAGGGGTCCCCGATCGTTGGCCATCATCCGCTCTCCGACTTGTCGTACTTGACTTCGCCGTCGACTTCGAGCTGGTCGACGATGGCCATGATCACCCCGTCACATGGGCGCTGGTCGGTGATACGCGTCATGCGCGCCGAGCTCCCGGTGGCGTAGAGCACCACCTCCCCCAACCCGGCGCCGACGGCGTCGGCGGCCACGCGGTAACCGCGCGCCTCCGAGGCATCGATGTCGAGCTGGCGCAGGACGAGGAACTTGATCCCGTCCAGGCTCGGCTCCTTGCGCGTCGCCACCAACGTCCCGACGACTTTTCCCAGGAGCATGGGACTCTCCTTTCTACCCCGCCTACCCGTCCTTGGCCTTCGCTCGGGAACCCTTCTCCGTTCGAAGTGCGCCCAGGCCTGGCCCAAGGAGGGGTCGGCGGCTTTCGATCGAGCGGTTAGCTGCCCTGGCGTCCGAGCGGCAAGGTGCGGTCGACGTTCGAGTGCGGCCGCGGGATGACGTGGATCGCCACGACTTCCCCGACCTTCTCGGCGCCGCGCGCGCCGGCCTCGACGGCAGCCTTGACCGCAGCGACGTCGCCGCGCACGATCGCCGTCACGAATCCGCCGCCGGTCTTCTCGTAGGCGACCAGCTCGACCCTGGCCGCCTTGACCATGGCATCGGCCGCTTCGACCATCGCGGCATAGCTCTTGGTCTCGACCATGCCTAGTGCTTCCGTCATTCCCATCCCCATCTCGGACATAGCTTCCTCCTGTTGGCCTGTTCCACCGGCGCCTCGGCGCGGCGGAGTTGCACTCGGGATTGTCGCTTTCCGTCTCATCCTCGTTACCGAGTCCCGGCTCAGGTGCGCCGACCGGCTTCGATCTCGCGGCCGTGGATCGACTCAATCGCCCCGACGGCGGCCCCGTAACCGGCCATGATGTCGCGCTCTTCGCCTCCCAGATAGACGCGCCCGAAACTGCCGAAGGCGCGTACTTCGAGGATGTTGATGTGAGCCGCCTTCTCGGCCTCATTCGCCGCCAGCGCGGCGTAGCCGGCCGGCTCGACTTCCAACACGTACAGGGTCTGTCCGGCGAGCAGCATGTGCCCGTGGCGCAGCCGGTTGATCAGCTGCACCTGGTGGGCGTCGACGTGCCGGATGATCTGGCTCGAGACCACCTTCGGCTTCAGCCGGTCCGATTCCTCCAGCTCGAGGGCCTCCAGGATCGCCGCCCCGGCGGCCCGCACTTCGGCTTGATCCTCGTGATGCACCTCCAGCAGGCCGAACAGCCGCTCGACGATCTGCATCCCCGGCCGCACTCGGGTCGACTTGAGGGCGATGTCGGTGATACGGTTGATCTCGATCCCTGGCGAGATCTCGACCCAGAGCGACGTGTCATTGGGGAGCGGCAAGAATCCCTGGGCGACCGTCCCCAGGAATCCGGCATGTTGGAGCTGCAGGTTGTCGAGAAAGACGTACGTCCGCAGGTCGACCGCCATCGTTCCTCCTCGGCCCCGCCTCCCGGCGGCGAGGCGCTGCAGGGGTTAGGCCCCCGCCTCCTGTAGGATCTTGACGCTGGCGCTGGCGCCCAAGCGCGAGGCGCCGGCGGCGATCATCTGTTGCGCGTCGGCCAGGGTCCGGATCCCTCCGGCGGCTTTCACCCCGATGGACGGACCGACCACTCGCCGCATCAAGGCCACGTCGGCCGCCGTCGCGCCACCCGGGCCGAATCCGGTCGAGGTCTTCACATAATCGGCTCCGGCGACCTTGGCCAATTGGCAGGCGATGACCTTTTCCTCGTCCGTCAGCAGGGCCGCTTCGATGATGACTTTGAGCAGAGCGTTATCGGCGTGGCAGGCGCGTGCCACCGAGGCGATGTCGCGCTGGGCCAGTTCGTAGTCGCGGCTCTTGACGGCGCCGACGTTGATCACCATGTCGATTTCGCTGGCACCGTCGCGAATCGCCTGTTGGGTTTCGTAGACCTTGACTTCAGTCGGTGTGGCCCCCAGCGGGAATCCGACGACGGTGCAGACCACGACCGGGCTCCCCTTGAGCAGCTGCGCGCACAGGCGGACGTAGCTCGGGTTGACGCAGACCGTGGCGAAACTGTGCTTGCGCGCCTCGAAACAGAGACGGGCGATCTCGTCCTGGGTGGCGTCCGGTTTGAGCAGGGTGTGATCGATCATGTGCGCCAGCTGGCCGTCGGTCGGGGCGACACCGAGGGTGGAGGCGATCCGATCGGCGCCGGCGTGGATCACCGGTCGCAGGCGTTCGGCGTAGTTATGCGCCGAGAGCGTCGCCCCTTCGCGGGTGTCGGAAGCGCTCGGGGAGTCCTCGAGCAACACCAGCACATCTCGAGTGATCTGCTCGATGATTCGGTCCAGCGCGGCGTCGTCGAGGGTAGGCATGGTGGGGCCGGTTGCCTCAGCGCCTCAGGTAGCGGCGCTCGATGTCAGTGATCTTTTCGACCCGGCGAGCATGACGACCGCCGGCAAATCGTGTGTCGAGCCAGGCACGGACGATCTGGCGGGCCAGGGCGCCGCCGATCAGGCCGGCGCCAAGCGTCAGGACGTTGGCGTCGTTGTGTTCCCGACTGTTGACGGCCGTCGCCAGGTCGTAGCACAGGGCGGCGCGGACTCCGGGGACCTTGTTGGCAGCGACGCTGGAGCCGATGCCGGCGCCGTCGACGACGATGCCGCGCTCGGCACGCTGTTGCGCCACCAGCTCGGCCACCGCCAGGGCGAAGTCGGGGTAGTCCACCGGCTCGGTACCGGCCGCGCCGCAGTCGATGACGGCGTACCCGGCCTCGGTAAGGAAGCTCTTGAGATCTTCTTTCAGGGCGAAACCCGCGTGATCGGCGCCGAGGGCGATTGGCCCGCGGCCCGCGGCGACCGGGCCTGCCCCTCGACTTCCCTCCGGAACCGACTTGGGGGACGTCCCCTTGAGGCGAATCTGGCGCTCGATCATCGCCTGGAGCGCCAGCGGTGTGACCAGTGCGCCGCTCGGCACTTCGAACGAGCCTCGAAACGGAAGCTCTTGAACATCGGATTCGGTCACCAATCGGCGACGCGCTTCCGAGGGCGTCGGAGTCCGGCCGAGCGTCCGATAAACGATGGCGCGCACCTTCTCACGGACTCGACTCTCGGCGAGTTTCGGATCAGAAGGCATCGGCGCTCAGACCTCCCGCCGAGTCCACAGAAGCGGAAGGGCGTCGTCGCTCGAGGTCAGGCGGCCCAGCTCGACTTCGAACCGAGACAGGAACACCCCATCGAAGTACTCCATCGGCCGCCCGTCCTCCAGGTAGCTGACGCTCTCCAGACGCAAGAGCGGAGACCCGCGGTCGACCTGTAATTGCCGCGCCTCCTCTTCCCCGGCCAGCACCGCCTGGATTTCGCGGCGGCCGGCGGCGATACGCAGCCCGTACTCCTGCTCGAGGAATGCATAGAGCGACTGGGAACGCAGGTCGGCCTGGATCAGGCTCGGGCACAGGGCGTAGGGGAGGTACGAGCTCACCAGGACCACCGGATGACCGCCGACCGAGCGCAGGCGAGTCATCTTGATCACAGGTGTCAACAGCTGCAAGCCAAGCCGGGCGCCAACTTTATCGCCGGCGGGCTGGAGGGATTGTTCGAGAACGCGGGTCTCGATCGAAAGGCCGCGCCGCTCCATGTCCTGGTAGAAACCCACGAGGGAGTGGACGAGGGAACGGCTGACGACTTTGGGCTCGGCGACGAACGTCCCGAGGCCCTTTCGCCGGAGGATGGCGCCTTCGGCCGCCAGCTCCTGAAGCGCCTGACGCACAACCGGGCGGCTGACCCCGTATTCCCGGCACAGTTCCGACTCTCCCGGGATTCGGTCTCCGGGTCGCCATTCGCCTGCCGCGAGCCGCGCCTCGATCGCCCCTCGCACCTGGGCGTACAGGGGGAGCGGGCTACTGCGGTTGATGTGCTGGCTTGGCTTGCGGCTCGACTTGACCACCTTACCTCATTCGCAGTAGCAATGGCGACATAACAAACTTCTGATCATCTTGTCATTACAGGATAGTCTTATTGTAGTGATAAGTCGCGCACTTGTCAATCCCCCTGCTCTCGCCGGTGCCCCCTGGACAGGTTCCCACACCCGACCGAGGTGGCCCAGACCCGGCTCGAGCCCTTCGGGCTGCCTGCGCCAGCAGGCGCACTCCAGGCGCCTCCGGCACTTGCCGGGGCGCAAAGGAAGGGTGTGTTCTTGATGTCTATGCGCAGCCCGGCCAAGATGTGACCGGGAGTTCAAACCCGCCTCGCCCTCGAGGCGGACGAAGGAGTCACGTGCTGTGGAGCGTGATCATGCACCCGCGCCTACGCGAGGCGGCCATGGCCGCCGGGTATGGCGCGGCCATCGGCGGCCGTCCTGATTGAGCTGGTAAGGGCGCCCAGCGCCTGAACTTTTCCACAACGGATCGCCTGATGGCAGCCGTCGGGTTGTGTGCCTGGTTTGTCTCTTGCTGACCACGCCGGCGCGCGGCGGGGCGGTTCTTGGCTGGAGGGGCATCCCACGCGCCCTAGGCGCGGCTCGAACCCGCACTCGATCCTCTGACTTGTCCTGGGCGACGTTGGAGACGTGTAGCTGCGCCTCGCCGCGGGATCGTATGAGAAGCACGCCCCCATTCTCGTGGCCTCTCGAAGTGGATTACCCCTCACCCTACCCTCTCCCCAAAGGATAGAGGGCGGGGGTCAGGGGTGATTCCTCTCAAACCACCGCCGCGGGGTGACTAGGTCTTGCCCGAGAAGTACTCCTTCATCGGATCGAAGTAGTTTTCCTTCCAGCCTTCCTCGTACTGAGGGCCCTGACCAGCCGGGATTCCGGTGTGGACCAGAGTGATCTGTGTGCCACCAGCCTCGGGTTCGAGCCTGACTTCGATTTGTGAGTCAGGACTGCCATCGGGGAACTCCGTTGTCCGCCAGGCCTGTACGATCCGCCGCGGTGGGTCGAGGGCGAGAGTGCGTCCGGTGATGTAACCGTCCCATAGCCGGAACTCGCCGCCAACGCCTTCCTCAATCTCGGCCTGGGCTCCGACGAAGGCAGCGTGCTGGGCCGAGTCCAACCAGGCGCGGTAAACAATCTCGGGCGGCGCCGCCAATGAAGTCGAAACCTCAAACTTGTCCATGCCTGACCTCCTCCGGGGCACCTTCGTGAGTCCATCCGAGCGATCACCGGCTGGTTGCAGACGTGCCGGGCCGCCGGCCGATAGTGGGTTTGAGTAGGGCCCATGCAGCACTCATCGAAGGTGCATACCAGGCCGACCTCACCACCCGAACAGGCCACGGCCCAAACCTCGGATGGGCTGACGTAGCCAAACTGGCCGTCCCAGTTCACGGTCTTGACCCATACCCAAACATGAACAGCGTCCGTGGTCCGCCCGGAGATCGGGCTCGATCCGCGGGCGAGGCGAGGCGAGGCGTGCCGGATCAGCCCAGCCAACCTCGAAGAGCGTAGTAGAGAAGGGCAAATCCCTCTCGCATCGCCTGGTAGCTGCGACTGAGGGCGTCCGCCGAGGGCAGAAGTCGGGCGCCGGCCAAACTCCCGCCGGGGTCCTGCTGGTCCGCCGCCGATGGTACCGGGGCCAACCCCTGCGCCGCGAAGGATCCGAGCGCCCGACGCATGTGCTCCGTCGAAGTCACCAGCACGAAGGAATCGATCCCCTGGTTCTCGAGCATTTCCGCCACCCGCACCGCCTCATCGTGGGTATCGACCGCCTCGGTTTCCACGAGGATCTTCGATTCGGGGATACCCCGCGCCACCAGCTCCGACTTCATGGCCTCGCTCTCGGGGTTCGCAGACGGAGTCCCGCCAGGAGGGCCACCAGAAAGGATCAGGGTGGGCTCTCCCAGCAGGTGATACAGCCGCTCTGCCTCCAGCATTCGATAGCTGCTGGCTGTGCTCAGGATGTCGAATGTCGAGTCTTCGCCTTGCAGGGTAACGCTGCCGCCGGTCAGGACGACAACGGTTTGCGCGTCTTCGGCCTGCGCCGCGCTGGCGATGGGGCCGTACCCTGCCCCGAGCAGGGATTCCATCCCGCCGGCGACGATCGGCATGCTGAGCAGCCAATAGAGGATCGCCAGACCGGCGAGCCATGCCCGGCCGCGCATCTTTCGCCCTTCCCCGGAGAGCAGCAGCACCACCCCGATCGTGAGTCCGATCAGCAAGAAGAGCAACGAACCGGGCAACAGAGCCTTGAACAGTTCCGAGACGACTTCGATCAGCGCGTTGGCGATCGGCATCGGCCGTCCTTCCCTTGGCGCGCCGCCTACCAGGCGTGCCAGCGCGTCGGGTGAACCTGCACCAGGCGCGCGTATTGAGCGTCGTCTTCGATCGACCAGTCGTACTTGCTGCGGAAGGTTGAAACGACATCCTCCGGCCAGGGTCGCGGGACGGTCGTCGCTTCCCCTTCGCAGATCAGGGGATGGACCCCATCTTCCAGTGCCACGACCACCCGTGGATTCACATCAAGGTTGCGCGCCTTGACGCTTTTCGGTGCGGTGCAGACGTAGAAGAACCCATCCAGCCAGACGAACCATACGGGCACCAGGTGCGGCAAGCCCGTCGGCCGCACCGTCGCCAGCCACAGCGTCTGGGCCTTCGCCAGCCGGCGGGCCGCCTCCCCTCCCGGGAGGCGCCCTTGGCGGCCTGCACCGCTTCGGTGCGCCGAAGGGCGTGGAGGCCGAAGGGGCGTAGAGGGCGAAGCGCGCTGCGCCGGGACGCTCGAGTCCGTCACCGTCGGGTTGTCGCCGACGAAACACGCCCGGCACGGCCGGCGTCGTTGAGGGGCCGGACGAGCCGGATCACGCGTGAATCCCGGTCGTTCCGTGGTAAAGATCGATGATCTGATCGGCGATCAGAGGCCAGGCGTAGCGTTTGGCGTATTCAGCCGCTTGTTGCCCAAGCCGTTGCCGCAAGATCTCATCCTGAAGCAGCTGACGCAATCGATCGGCCAGCGCCTCGGGGTCGCCCGTTGGAACGTGGAATCCGGTCTCCCCATCGCGCACCAGGAAGACCAGCCCACCGGTCTCCGAGGCGACCACCGGTGTACCGCAGGCCATCGCTTCCAGTGCCACCAAGCCGAAGGACTCGTAGTGCGACGGGACGACGACGATCTCGGCGGCCGAGTAGTAATACGGCAGGGTGTCCTGGGCTCGGCGGCCGAGGAAGGTCACCATGTCCTCGATCTTCAGATCGCGCCGCATCTCCTGCAGGCGGGCCATCTCCTCCGTTTCCGTCGCGCCGTCGTCGTTGGGTTCGCCGCCGATCACGGCCAGGCACAAGTCGGCACCCAGGCTCTTGTCTTGAGCTCGCAGGATGGCGATCGCCTGCAGCAGGCTGTCGATCCCCTTGAGCGGTTCGACCCGGCCCACGAACAGAATCATCCGCTTGTTGGCCGGCACGCGGGCAAACTCGCGGGCCTCATCGTCGGGAATGGGATAGAAATGGCCGGTGTCCACTCCCGGGGGGATCACCGCCACCCGGCGCGTGTCCACGTGATACAACCACTGGAACTGAGCGACTTCGGCCTGGGTCGATGCCACGATGCGATCCGCCTGGCGCAGCAGGCGACCCTCGGCCTCGAGGCGCAAGGTCGAGGCCGAGTCCTCCCCGTCCGGCGCGACCCGCTTCTTCATCGCGGCCAGGGTGTGGAACATCTGAATCAGCGGGATCCCCCAGTGGGATCGCAGTTCGAGCGCGGCCAGCCCCGAGAGCCAATAATGGCTGTGCAGGATGTCGTATCGGATTCCCTTCGAGGCCGCAAACGCTTCGATGAAATCGATGAAGGTCGGGAGGTACTCCGCCAGGCGGTCCTTCGCCATCGGTGACTCCGGCCCGGCCGGGACGTGTACGATCCGATTGCCGTGGCCGAGATCGTGTAGGACGTGCGGCACGTGCTCGTCCTGGGATCGGGTGAAGACGTCCACGCCGATTCCGCGCCGACCGAGCTCCCGCGTCAGGTCGCGCACGTAGACATTCATCCCGCCGGTGTCCTTGCCGCCCAGCGTGGCCAGCGGGCACGTGTGGTAGGAGATCATGGCGATGCGCACGGCGAGATTATGCCCCGCGGCGGCTGGCTTGCCAAGGACTGCTCATTCTGCCGCGCGGCTCTGGGATTTGCCCTGCTCCGTCGGGCCCTCGGCTACCGCCTCGGGCCCCTCCTCCACGGGGGACACGCGCCCGGGGCGTTCTTTTGGCTGAGCCGTTGAGTCCGCTCCTGAGGCTAGCCGGACGACGTCCACAGCCGACCAGGGATCTCTGGGATGCCAGACCACGGTCGACCGTTTGACAGGGCGCGGCGGTGGCGCAGCGTGGCGCCGGGTTAGGAGCTTGCGGAAAAAGGGGGACTGCTTTTCAGCCCCCACCCCTACCCCTCCCCCGGCCAGCGACTGCCTCGACGTGACGGTGTCCTGCCGGGGGAGGGGCGAGGTTTTCAAGGAGGCGGCGGCCAAAGGCCCCCGCCTCCTTGAGGCTCTTCACCCCCTCTCCGCCACGCTCGCCCTCTCGAAGGCAGCCTCCCGGCGGAGAGGGGGCAGGGGGTGAGGCTGAAGATGGTTTTTCCGCAACCCGCTAGTGCTGCCGGCCCCTATCCTCGGCGGGTGATTTCGCCCGCTCACCGAGCCCCGCCTCCCGAGCGCGGACGATCGCCTGCGAGCGGTCGGCGACTTGCAGCTTGTTGAGGATGTTCGAGACGTGATTCCGGACGGTCTTGCGGCTGAGGGTCAGGCGCGAGGCAATCTCGGCGTTGTTCAGCCCCTGGGCGATGAGCCCGAGCACCTCTCGTTCCCGCTCGGTCAACTCCGGGAACGCGGCTCCCCCGCTCGGCGACTCCAGGTGCGAGAAGTAATCGACCAGCCGCCGCGCGATAGCCGGGCTGAACAACGCCTCGCCGCTGCTCACGGCGCGCAATGCCCGCACGACTTCCGCTTGATCTGCGCCTTTCAACAGGTAGCCGCGGGCGCCGGCGCGCATGGCGGCGAAAACAGAATCGTCGTCCTCAAACATGGTCAGCACGATCACGCCGATGTGGGGGCTGACGCGGAGCACTTGTCGGGTCGCTTCGATCCCGTTCCTCCCCGGCATCTGCAGGTCCATCAAGATCACATCTGGGAGGAGGGACTCCGCCAGGTCCACGGCCTCCTGGCCGCTCGCTGCTTGGCCGATCACTTCCACATCGGGCACCGACGCCAGCAGGACCGCCAGGCCCTCGCGGAACAGGGTGTGATCATCGGCGACAAGCACCCGGACCGGCTCCATCCTCAGCCCTCCGCCAGCAGGAGCGGCAGCCGGGCGCGTACTCGCGTGCCTCCCCCTGGCACGGCCTCCACGTCCACCCGGCCGCCCAGCTCGGCGGCCCGCTCCCGCATCGAGGTGATGCCCACACCGGCGCGCGCCTTCGCCGGAATCCCACCGCCATCGTCCTGTATGGTGAGCTCGAGGGCGTCGGTCAGGTCGAATCGGACCACGACGTGATCGGCGTTGGCATGGCGGGCGACGTTCGTCACGGCTTCGGTGGCGATGCGATACGCCGCCACTTCGACCGCCGCCGGAAGGTCGGGCAGCGAATCCGGCGCCTCGACGACGACGCGCGGGCCGCCTTCCGCCTGGGAGCTGGCGCTCTCGCGCACCGCCGGCACCAGTCCCAGTTCGTCCAGGGCCGGAGGCCGCAAGTCGTAGGCCAGCCTCCGGATCCCGGCCAGCGTGCCCTGCACTTGCGCCGTCAACTCGGCCAAGACCGCGTCCGCACGATCCGGCGCTCTGGGGATCAGGTTACGCGCTGCGCCGAGCTTCAGTGACAGGCTGGCCAGCTCCGGCCCCAGCCCATCGTGGAGCTCGCGTCGCAATCGGCGGCGCTCCTCTTCGCGCGCCGTCACCAATCGCTCACGCGAGCGCTGCAGGTCTCGTGTCAGTCGAACCGTGTGCGCCGCCGCGCCGGCCTGTTGGGCGATGTCTTCCAGTAGATCCACTTCGCTGCGCCCGAACGGTTCGTTCGGGCCGCGCCACGAGACCATCAGACGCCCGACGGTGTCCCCCTGGTAGACCATGGGCAGGATCAACGGTTCCCCGCTCGGCCGGCCAAACTCGCCCACGATGCGAAAGCCGGTTGCCTCGGCCAAGGCGATCGCCACGAACGGCAGCTTGAGCGCCTGGGCAACGGTGTCGACGATGGTTTGCAGCGCCTGCTCCGGCTCGAGCGTAGCCCTCAGTCGCCGGCTGAGGCGCGTCAAGACCGCGTACGGTTCGTCGCGCTCGCCGTAGAGCAGCCGGCTGACGGCCTTTTGCAATCGCTCTCGCAGAGGTTGGAACAATACCGCCACGATCCCCGTGGCCACCAGCGCGCCAGCCCATCCGGTCTGCGTCTGAAACAGCAGTCCCATCAACATGACGAGCGCCACATACAGGACGATGACGCTGGCCGTCAGGAGGCCGTAGAGGACAGTGCGGTAGATGATCAGGTCGATGTCGTACAGGCGGTAGCGAAGGATGGCAACGCTTGCCGCCAAAGGGATTCCGAGAAGCGCCAGGCTCGTCAGCAAGATGCTGGCTTGCGCACCGAGGTTGTCTTGCGGCACGGCTGCGTACACCACAGCGCTGAGGACGATGGAAACCACCAAGAGCACTGTGGCATAGGCGAGCCACTTCAACTGTTGACGATCGATCCCACTTGAACGGCGGAAGCGCAGAACGAGGGCGACGATGGATCCGACGAACGCAATGAGCAGGAGAAGCCCTCCTGCGTTTAGCAGCACGTCCATCGCCGGCCCGGCGCCCTGGATCCCGAACGGATTGGGCCTCAGCTGGTCCTCGGCGTCCATGCGGGCGACTGGATTCAGGGCGCTGCCCAACATGGTGGCGACCATCCCGACCCCGGCCGCCCAGGCCACCGGCCGCCAGCGCGGCGACGGCAGCCGACCATCGGGGAAGAGCAGGATGAGGAACGCGAAGGGGAGTACGTTGGTGGGGATCCACACCCAAAGGTCTAACCATTGCATGAGAGGCAACCACCCGGCCCGAGCTGGCCCCAGGACTTCCTCGCCGTAGGCACGCAGGCCGACGTTCAGGACGACGATGCCCGAGAAGAGCGCCGTGATGGCCATGATCCAGCCGACCAGGTGACGAGGATGGCGGGTTAGGACGAGTGGGCCGAGGATGGCAAAGACGATGGCGATGAGAGGCAGGGTCAACTGGTGTGTATAGAGGCCGAGAGACTTTCCCGTGGCGACGACGGCCATGATACTGGCGACCAGTCCGGCCAGCGAGAGGGCGGCGGTGAGCGCAGCCAGCGACCAGATCGTCAAGCGTGCGATGGCACTGCTCATTTGAGTTCCCTCCAAGGCCGGGAGACCCGTACCTCCGGCTCCCGGCCAAGCGGCTTCTTCACCCCGGCGGATGCGGACGGAGGCGAGAGGGCGGCGTGGCAGTCCACACTCTGGCTGGAGATCATTCTACTCATCCTCGGCAAATGACGCCGCCGCGTGCGGGGAGCGCGGACGACGCGGATCGGCGTGCCTACTCCTGATTTGGGATTGTCTCGTCCAGCGCAATGTCGAAGTGCTCGCGTAGGGCGAGGGCGAAACCCGCTTCGCCGGCCAAGGGCGTCTCTTCTTTCCGCCCGTCACGGACGCGAATCAGCCGGCCTTCCGTGAGCGAGAGGTGACCGTCAGGCGTGGCGCGGGAACAGATACGCTTCTGCGTGAAACTGGACCTGGGATTCGTTTCGTAGTACCGGCACGCTTCCCCGAAGTCGCTCAGGAGGCAGGGTCGGAGCGTGAAGGCGTAGTAGAACTCCCACTCCCCGTTCTCCAGACGCTCCCAGAACCGCCAACGCCCGTCCTCATCCGTGGAGATCCGGTAGCCGACGCCGACCCCCATCTGCTCTCCGCGCTCGTCCAGTCTCAGAGGCAGGCGACATGCATCGCCGAAGCCGACGTCCACGATCCATCGTTCTTGCAATTTCACGAGCAGGATGGGATGGTCGAAATCCATCCCACACCCGTTGTGCGAATCCGGGATAAGAGCGTTGAGCACCGTGACGCGGAAACCCAATTCATGCAGCAGCGCGGCGAACAGTCCGTTCAGCTCGTAGCAGAACCCGCCGGTTTCTGGCGACGATCTTCTGGAAAAGGGCCGCCTCCTCGAGGCGAATGGGAACCCCGAGGTGAATGTCCAGATTCTCGAACGGCACGGTCAACAGGTGGGCGCGGTGCAGGGCGCGCAGCGTCTCGGCCGTCGGGGCGCTGGAGCCGTGATACGCGATTCGGCTCAGATTGGCGGCGGCGTCCATTCCTTCCTTGTCATCAGGTACACCGCATACCCGGCCGGCCACTTCGAGTTGTCGAGTTCGCCTGCGATGCGCTCGATCTCGAAGTAGGGGGCGAAGCGACGCTCGGCCTCCCCCGGCGCGAGCGCCATGGCGCCGAAGAAAGCCAGCCGGAGCATAAGGCGTTCCCACCATCGAAGCTCCCACTCGAAGGTGTACAGAAGGAAGAGGCTCCCGGGCCGGGTCAGCGGCAGCACGTTCTGAACATAGAGGTCACGGTCCCTTGGGATCAGGTCATCCAAAGTCCCATAGTCCACGAGCAGGTCATAGGTCCCATCGACGTGCTGCAGGTTCGTCAGGTCGTCCACAAGAAGCTTCACCGAGACGCCGGCGGTTTCCGCCCGCCGCTGTCCCAGCTCAACCGCCGCCGGCGAGTAGTCCACGCCCGTCACATCGAACCCGTGGTGGGCGAGGAAGATGCAGTTGCTCGCCGTCCCGCTGCCGAGGTCGATCACCTTGCAGGGTTGCAGGCGCCCGCTTTCGACCAGCCCGACGAGTTCCTGGCGGGGCCCGATGTCCCAGGGGGCGCGGAAGTAGCGGTAGGTGATGTTGTAGAACGATCTCATCAACGGCATGTCGTTCCTACCTCCTGCGGACAGGCTCAGCTCGACCGCGTCAGAACGGCTTGAAGATCATCGGCCACAAGATGACCGCCCCGCCTCCGATGCCAACAGGGTCAAGGTGTGGGGCCTGCCCTCCTTCAGGAATGCCGTGAGCGCCTCCGGCGAGGCCGGCTCCAGCGGTGCATGTTCTTTGCTTCCTTCGAGGTACGGCAGCCCGGCCGCCTTGCGGACGGGGTGGAAGTACTTCGTGGCCATCGACAACATCAGCACGAGGACCAGGATCAAGAGTCCGAGCGAAAGCCGGATCCATCCATCTGACCACCATCGGCCAAGGAAGCCGAGGACGATACCGCGGATCGCACCATCCAACCTGGCATTCCACAACCAGTAGGCGGCGATGATATTCAGCCCACGGACGACCATGTAGACGATCCCGGCTACGATGAAGGCGTCCATGCCGAGCGACTCAAAGGGGCCGCTCAAGAGCCTGACGCCGCCCATCATGGGGAGTTCACTATGCATCAACGCGTAGCGCAGGGCGGCGCCGACCCCGATGAGTCAGAGGAAGGCGTCGATGTAGAACAAGACGGACACGGCCGGCTCGCGGCTGGCAGCTGGCGGCTGGCGGCCCTCTCTCACCTCAGCCCGATCCACCCGAGCACGGCGGCGATCGGGACCACGACGAGGAAGGTGATGAACGGCGGCATCTCGCCCAGGCCGGGCATCGTCCCCGCCTGCGCGAATGGACGGAGCGACATCCAGATGGCGGGAACCATCGCGAAACCTGCCGCTGTCAGGCTCCACAGGGCCCAGCTCTGGCCGGCCCGCAGGCCGACCCAAGAAACCATCACCTGCAAGATGCCGAAGCCGATCATGTATCCGGCTAACCAGTTGACGGTAACCACCCGCACCAGGCCCAACGGACGGTCCTTGGCGATCAGGTCCTCGGGCGAAGCTCCAAGCAGGGCCGTGTCAGGGCGCGTCGAAGTGAGAAGAATGTTGGAAGTGATTCGGTCGGCGCGGACGAAAACGGGAGTGAGGATTCCGATCAGGATGTGGAATGCCCCCAGAAGCAGGAACAGGACCACAGAGATCCCCAACGGGCTGAGCCAGCGGAAATCGGTGAGCGGTTGCGCGGTCATTGGTTCGTCCTCCTTGTCAGCGAGCCACTTCGGATCACAGACGGGAATCACCCCCCGATGCGTTTTCCCGTCTCTCGCGAATTCACTTCGACGGAGTGTGGCCTCTCATCGTCCCTTGCACTTGCACCCAGCCGGACCATCGGTCTATCTCCTCGTCCGAGGCTCAGTTGATGGCGGATTTCCCGGACCATAGCCAGTACCCAGCCGCGATGAAACCGGCCCCGAACAAGACGCCGCCCAGCAGGAAGGCGACAGCCTGCAAGCCTTGCGCGAAGAACGCCGGTAGGCCGACGACAATCGCCAGCAGCCACAACGCAGGGATCCAGCGAGGGAACTTCCGGGCGCGCCAGGTCCCTACCGCCAGGAGGAGCAGCCCAAGGGCATAGATCCCTCCACCCACCTGGCCGGTGTTGACGCCCCCGATCGAAGTCTCGGGTAGGATGAAGAAAGCGTTGCCTGATAGGGCCAACACAAATCCGATGAGACCCTGCCAACTACTCTCGCGGATTTGGACGGCGTAGATCCCGATCAGCCCGAATTGCGTCATCAGGCCGGTCAGCAGAAACCCCCATACCACCGGAGAGCCCGAGTCCGGAGCCGACGGCGATGCTGCACTCAATAGCAGCGTCCCCGCTCCTGCGACGATCGCGGCGAGGCCGGACCATTTGATCAGAGTCGAACTCGACATCGTCAGCATCCTTTCGTCATAACGATCCGGGTCAGCGAAAGCGATATCCCCTAATCCTGTGGTGGAACGGTCTCGAGGTACAGCCATATTGCCTTGAGCTCGTCGTCCGACAGCTTGTTCAACGATGCCCACGGCATCCACTCGCTCTTGAGGTTTCTCACGGCAGTCAAGAAGTCCTCCTCCGACCACCCGGCCAAGGCGCCACCGGTGGTGATATTCGGCACCGGAGGGCCGTTCGGGTCGGGGTGCTTGCCCCCGCCGAAGTCGGATCCATGGCAAGACTGACAGCCGACCACGAGTGTCAAGTAACCGCCGTACTTGGCGCTCACCTCCGGCTGTTGCGCCGGGGGGCGGAGCGCAGCATGGTCAATTCGCTCAGCGGCGAACGGGTTCGCAAAGACCCCGGCGGCAACCAGCAAGCGGGCCATCGCCGTTACGCTGATCTCGCCTGGGTCGTTATCGACCGGCGGGACAGATTTCAGATAACCGATTATCGCTCCGAGGTCATGATCGTTGAAGTAGTAATAGTCTTCGGACGGCATCACGAACAACGCCTTCCCTTCCGGTCCAACCCCGTGCCGGATCGCACGGACCCAATCGGCGTCGCTGTACTCAGCGACCGCCCCTCCCTGCCCTGCGGTCAGGTTGTGGGCGACGATGCGGCCGATGGCGGGATCCTCAAACATCACTCCGCCTGCCAGGTTGTCGCCGTGGCACTCCGTGCAGAGCACGCTTACCCAGCGCTCTCCAAGATGGATGGACTCGGCGTCCGCCGAGACGGCCACGACCTCGGGTTCGACGTTGTGGGTCCGGTTCATTCGCGCGCCGGCGCTTGCGTACAGCCCGGCACCGGCGAGCAACAGCAGACCGACGAGCGCGCCCACGCCGACCGCGAGCCACTTCAGGATTTTCCACATTTCCCCTGCTCCCCCCGCTCCCCCAGCGGGTCTGACCCCACCGCAGCTTCAGCCTCGCGCCGTCGATGTCCTTTCGTCATGGGGCGCGCGTCCCGGGCCGGCCGGGAAGATTCGGCCGAGTCGGCCTGGGTCATCTGCCCCTCGGCACACCCATCTGGCCGGAGGCGACCGCAGACAGGAGATTGGCGATTATCGATCAGCGATTTGCTATTGGGGATTAGGGCTTCGGGATTGGAAACCGTGGCTTCGTGGCCGGCGACTGGAAACTGGCAACCGGTAACTGGCGACTGCAAGCTGGAAGCCGGCGGCGGGCGGCTGGAAGCCGCTGGAGTCGCTGCTTGCTATAATGGGAGCATTCCGCCACCATAGCTCAGCCGGTAGAGCGGGCGTTTCGTAAACGTCAGGTCGTGGGTTCGAGTCCCACTGGTGGCTCCAATCGAACGACGCCACCGGCGCACCTGGCACGGGTGCGCCCCTTCTCGTCCAGCGACTGCCTTCCCGATGTCCCTGCCTCTCCCTCCCAGCGCTCAGCGCGTCCAGGAAGAGCTATCGCGCCTCGGCGTCGCGGCCGTCGTTCGCCAGTTGGACCGGCCGACCCGCAGTGCCGCCGAGGCGGCCGCCGCCGTTGGCTGCGACGTGGGCCAGATCGCCAAGTCGCTCGTCTTCCGCGGCCGCGTCAGCCGAAATCCGATCCTGGTGATCACCAGCGGCGCCAACCGGGTGAACGAAGCGGCACTCGCCCAACGCATCGGCGAACCCATCGAGCGGGCCGACGCCGACTTCGTCCGAGAAGCGACGGGCTTTGCCATTGGCGGAGTCCCTCCGCTCTGCCACTCGTCTCGACTGGCCACCTACTTTGACGAGGATCTGCTACCCTACCCCACGATCTGGGCGGCCGCCGGCACACCTCATGCCCTGTTCGAAATCGACCCGGCCGAGCTCATGCGCGTGTGTGAGGCGACCGCGGTAAGCGTGAAGGGCCAGTGATCAGTGACCAGTTACCAGTGATCAGTGATCAGTGAAGACGGAATACTGATGACTGATGACCGGTGATCGGCCACCGCTCCTTGCGTGAGTCGACTCCTATGAATGTGGCCGTCCGCCGTCTCGATCCATCCCGCCGTCAAGACTTCTTCACGCTTCACTCCGATCGGAACGGCTGTGGATGGTGTCAGTGCGTGGCCTGGTGGGTTCCCACCTGGACCGGGTGGGGCGAGCGGACGACGGAGATGAACCAGGCGCTGCGCGAGTCGCTGTTCGAGCGCGGCCAGGACGACGGCTACCTGCTCTACGCCAACGGGGAGCCCGCCGGCTGGGCCCAGGTCGGCCTGCGCGACCGACTGAAGAAGTTGGTCGGGGAGTACGGCTGCGGACCCGATCCCCGGGCCTGGGCTGTCACCTGTTTTCTGCTGGCGCCGCAGGTACGGGGCCGAGGCCTGGCGCGCCGGTTGCTCGAGGCGATCCTCTCAGACCTGCCTGAGCGTGGCGCACGCTCAGTCGAGGCGTACCCTCGCCGCGGGGTTGGGCTCCCCGCAGAGGACATCTGGACGGGCCCGGAGGCGCTCTTCCTGGAGGCGGGGTTCCACCTCGTCCAGGACCACCCTCGGCGGCCGCGCTACCGCAAGGAACTCGCCGACGAAGCTCCGATGACCGGGCGCGTATAATCTCCACATGCCACCGCGCCCTGCCCCGATCATCATCGGCATCGCCGGAGGAACCGGATCTGGCAAGACGACCGTCGCCAACGCCATCCTGGCGCGCGTCGGCGCCGAACGCATCGCCATGCTCGCTCACGACGCCTATTACCGGGATCTGCAGGATCTTCCACGCGCCCAGCGCGATGTGATCAACTTCGATCACCCCGACTCCCTCGAGACCGACTTGATGGTGCGGCACCTGGAAGCGCTGCGCGACTGGCAGCCGATCGACGTTCCGATCTATGATTTCACCGCGCACACCCGCACCCGGGCCACCCAGCGCGTGGAGCCCCAACCGGTCGTCCTGGTGGAAGGGATCCTGGTCTTCGCCGACGCCGCGCTGCGCCAGCTGTTCGACGTCAAGATCTTCGTCGATACCGACCCCGATGTGCGCTTCATCCGGCGTTTGCAGCGAGACATCGATGAGCGCGGGCGGACCCTGGCCTCGGTCATCCAGCAGTATCAGTCGACGGTGCGGCCGATGCACCTGGAGTTCGTTGAGCCGTCGAAGCGTTATGCCGACGTGATCATCCCCGAGGGCGGCCTGAACACCGTCGCCATGGACATGGTGGTCGCCCGCATGCAAACCTTGCTTGCCGCCCGCTGAGGAGGAACGATGCCAAGTCGAAAATACGCCGCGCCGCCCCCGATGACCCTCGATCTGACCAGGACCTATCAGGCCCGGGTGCACACGGATGTCGGAGAGATGCTGATCGACCTCCACGCCGATCGCGCGCCTCGCACCGTCAACAACTTTGTCTTCCTGGCCAAGGATGACTTCTACAACGGGGTCATCTTCCATCGGGTCATCGCCGGCTTCATGGTTCAGGGCGGCGATCCGACCGGAACCGGAAGCGGCGGTCCCGGGTATGCCTTCGCCGATGAGTTTCATCCCTCGCTGCGCCACGACGGCCGCGGGGTGCTGTCGATGGCCAACGCCGGACCCAACACCAACGGGTCACAGTTCTTCATCACCTATGCCGCCACCCCTTGGCTGGACGACAAGCACTCGGTCTTCGGCCGGTTGGCTGAAGGCGAGGATGTCTTGATGGCCATCCCGCCGCGTGACCCGAGCGTGCGGTCGGCGCCGGCGGTTCAAATCAAATCAATCGAGATCATCGAGAAGTGACGTTCTCGCCGGCCGTACGCCGTTACGGTCTGGCCGCCGCCCGGCTCGGGGCTCTGGTCGGCTGTGTAGCGATCAGCGTCTACATCTATTCGATTAGGGACCGGACGGAGACCCTGGCCGCCTATGGTCTGCCGGGGGTCTTCCTGCTGTCGATATTGGCCAACGCCACCGTCATCCTCCCTGCACCCGGCCTGGCGCTGACCTTTGCCCTTGGGGGAGTCATGCACCCGGCCGGCGTCGCACTGGCGGCCGGCGCCGGCGCGGCGCTCGGCGAGCTGACGGGGTATCTGGCGGGCTACACCGGCCAGGCGATCGCCGGCCGCACGCCGGCGACCGAGACTCTCGAGCTGTGGACAACGCGATACGGCGGCCCGGCGATCATGGCGCTGGCCTTCATCCCGAATCCGTTCTTCGATATTGCCGGCGCGACGGCCGGCGTTCTGCGCATGCCGGTCGGCCGCTTTCTCTTGTGGACGTGGATCGGGAAGACGCTGAAGATGCTGGTCATCGCCTATGCCGGATCAGCTTCGCTCGTTTGGCTCGACCGCTACTTCGAATGGCCGTAGGGGTGTGGTCAGTGATCTGCGGTGAGTGGTCAGTGGTCAGAGGGGAACGGAGCCTGGAGATTGGAGAACAGAGATTGGCGATTGGCGATAAGGAACTGGGGTGGGTGTCAGCTGATCGCTGATAGCTGATAGCTGATAGCTGATCGTTGGAAGCTGATCACTGCACACCGACCACTGACCACTTATTGGTCGGAGGCGCGTAACGTCGCCTTACGGAGGGTGACCCGAGCGAGTGCGTCCTCGATCACGGCCACGCCCAATCCCGGACCGACCGGCACATCGATCGTGCTGTCGGGGTTGAGCGCGAAGGTCGGCTCGGCGATATCGCGATCGTAATAGCGGGCCGAGGCGGAGATATCCCCGGGCAATTCGAAACCGGGCAGCGCCGCCAGCGCCAGATTTGCCGCGCGGCCGATACCCGTCTCGAGCATCCCACCACACCAAACCGGCACCCCTTGGGCGCGGCAAAGCTCGTGGATGGCCCCGGCCTCGGCTAAGCCACCGACACGAGCGGGCTTGATGTTGATCACACGGCAAGCCCGCACTTCAAGAGCTTGCCGGGCGTGGCGCCGCGAGAGAATCGACTCGTCCAGGCACAGGCGCGTCCGGAGGCGCGCCTGTAACGCGGCGTG
>Ga0209751_10001308_pt1 | contig 25697 bp, 25 predicted proteins | sample RifCSP13_1_FD_184019 | JGI IMG/M metagenome (GOLD analysis project Ga0209751, IMG submission 184019) | Soil microbial communities from Rifle, Colorado - Rifle CSP2_sed 13_1 (SPAdes) (version 2) | ecosystem: Environmental > Terrestrial > Deep subsurface > Rock core/Sediment | place: Rifle...
GGCGGGCAAAGCCCGCCCTACGGTAAATCACTTAACAGTCATGAATTATGTAATCCTCAATAAGCAGCTTTGATCACAAATTTATCATAAGGAATGGCTCACACTGTCTGCGCGTAGTGCTTTACAGCGCCATCCCCTGATCGCGCAAATACTCTTCATAGTTGCCATGGTAATCGGAAATACCTTTGGCGGAGATCTCGATGATGCGCGTCGCCAGCGAGGAAACGAACTCGCGGTCATGGCTGACGAACATCAGCGTGCCTTTGTATTCCAGCAGCGCGGTGTTGAGCGACTCGATGGATTCCATGTCCATGTGGTTGGTCGGCTCGTCCATCAGCAGCACGTTGTTCCTTTGCAACATCAGCTTGCCGAACAACATGCGTCCCTGCTCGCCGCCGGACAGCACCTTCACCCGTTTCTTGGCATCGTCACCGGAGAACAACAAGCGGCCCAGCGTGGCGCGCACGGTCTGGTCGTCATCGTTCGGCCCGCGCCAATAGGTCATCCAGTCGGTCATGTTTTCGTCTTTGGCAAAATCGGCAGTGTGGTCCTGCGCGTAGTAGCCGATCCTGGCTTTGTCCGTCCACTTGATGGTGCCGGTGTCGGGGGCGAGGTCACCGGCCAGACAGCGCAGCAGCGTGGTTTTGCCGATGCCGTTTGGCCCGATGATGGCGACTTTTTCGCCGGCATCGATGCGGAAGTTCACATTGGAAAACAGCATGCGGTCGAAACCCTTGGCCATCTTCTGCACTTCCACCGCGGTGCGGTGCAGTTTGTCGCGCTCGTCGTACTCGAATCGGATGAACGGGTACTGGCGGCTGGACGGTTTGATGTCCTCGATCTTGATCTTGTCGATCTGGCGCGCGCGCGAGGTGGCCTGTTTGGCCTTGGACGCATTCGCAGAGAAGCGCGCCACGAAAGCTTTCAGTTCGGCGACTTTTTCCTTGGCTTTGGCATTGTCCGACGATTGCTGCTCGCGCGCCTGCGTGGCGGCCAGCATGTATTCATCGTAAGTGCCGGGGTAAGTGGTGATTTTGCCGTAGTCCAGATCCGACATGTGCGTGCACACGCTGTTCAGGAAGTGGCGGTCATGCGAGATGATCACCATGGTGCAAGTGCGCGCGTTGAGGATGTTTTCCAGCCAGCGTATGGTGTTGATGTCGAGGTTGTTGGTCGGCTCGTCGAGCAGCAGGATGTCCGGATTGGAGAACAACGCCTGCGCCAGCAGTACGCGCAGTTTGAAACCGGGAGCGACCGCACTCATCGGCCCCTGGTGCAACTCGATCGGAATGCCCACGCCGAGCAGCAATTCTCCGGCGCGCGGCTCGGCGGTGTAGCCATCGTATTCGGCGAACTGCGCCTCCAGATCGGCGGCGCGCATGTAGTCCTCCTCGGTCGCATCGGGATTGGCGTAGATCGCATCGCGCTCCGACATCGCCGCCCACATCTCGGCGTGGCCCATCATCACCACGTCCAGCACGCGCATGTCCTCGTAAGCGAACTGGTCCTGGCGCAGCTTGCCGAGGCGCTCACTTTTGTCCAGCATCACCTCGCCCGAGCTTTGCTCCAGATCGCCGCCGAGGATCTTCATGAAGGTAGACTTGCCGCACCCGTTCGCGCCGATCAGCCCGTAACGGTTTCCGTCGCCGAACTTTACGGAGACGTTTTCGAACAGCGGCTTGGCGCCGAACTGCATGGTGATATTCGCGGTGGAAAGCATGTAAAGCCCGATTTCAGAAAATTTTGGAGCGCGATTTTAACACCGCGAGAGCCATCCACCGAGCTAAAACGTGCTCATTTATCCGGAAGCCAGAGAGCGTTTTTCCGGAAAGCCGGTCTATCGGCTAGAATGCGCCGACTAAATCTATTCACAGAGTATATGGTCCCCCACCTCACCACCGCACTGACCGGCCCGCTGCTCGATCTTGAGCGGCGTTTTCTGGATGCCATGCCGAATATCGAGCACTGGTTTCGCACGCAATGGCAGATACACGCCATACCGTTCTATGCTTCGGTGGATTTGCGCAACAGCGGCTTCAAGCTGGCGCCCGTGGATACCAATCTATTTCCCGGCGGCTTCAATAATCTCAATCCGGATTTCCTGCCGTTGTGTGTGCACGCCATGCAGAGCGCTGTGGAAAGGATCTGTCCCGATGCGCGCGGGGTGCTGCTGATCCCCGAGAACCACACGCGCAATATGTTCTACCTGCAAAACGTCGCGCAGATCGTGACCATACTCAAGCAGGCGGGGATGCACGTGCGCATCGGCAGCCTGCTGCCGGAGATCAGGCAAGCCACGGATATCCAGTTACCCGGCGGCAATACGCTGGTTCTGGAGCCGCTGGTGCGGCGCGGCAACCGGCTCGGGCTGGCGGATCCCGGATCGGAGTCCGGGACAGGCTTCGACCCGTGCGTGGTGCTGCTCAACAACGATTTGTCCGGCGGTGTGCCGGATATCCTGAAGGGCCTCGAACAGACGGTATTCCCGCCGCTTGCGGCAGGCTGGCACATGCGCCGCAAGTCGCGGCATTTCAGCGCCTACGATCGCGTGGCGGATGAGTTTGCGCAGTTGATCGGCATCGACCCGTGGCTGATCGATCCGTATTTTGCCGTCTGCAACAAGGTCAATTTTCACGTGCGTGCCGGCGAGGAATGCCTCGCCGCGCACGTGGATGACGTGCTGAATATGATACGCGTGAAATATGCCGAATACGGCGTGAAGAACGACCCGTTTGTCATCGTCAAGGCGGATGCGGGAACGTACGGGATGGGCATCATGACGGTGAAGGATGCCAGCGAAATCACCGGCTTGAACCGCAAGCAGCGCAACAAGATGGCGGTGGTGAAGGAAGGCATGGAAGTTTCCGATGTGCTGGTGCAGGAGGGCGTGTACACGTTCGAGCACATCCACGATGCGGTGGCCGAGCCGGTGGTCTACATGGTCGACCATTACGTGGTCGGCGGCTTTTACCGTGTGCATACCGAACGCGGTGTCGATGAGAATCTCAATGCGCCGGGAATGTTCTTTGAGCCGCTGGCGTTCGAGGCCAGCTGCACACTGCCCAACCCGGATTGCGAACCGGATGACACGCCCAACCGCTTTTATGCATATGGTGTGGTTTCGAGACTGGCCTTGCTGGCCGCATCGCTGGAACTGGAGGCGTCAGATGACAGATGACAGAGGTCAGAGGACAGAGGTTTTGTCGCGGCTGTGCCGCGCTGTTAATAAACGTGCCGCGCAGCGGTACACAAAATTCTGTCTTCTGTCTTCTGTCTTCTGTCTTCTGACCGCTTGCGGTCAAGAGCCGCTGTATCAGGAGCAGGCTTATGTGTTCGGCACGCTGGTGGAAGTGAGCGTGTATGGCGAAACCGAGCCTCGCGCCAGACAGGCGGTAAGCGAGGTGTTGCAGGAGTTCCAGCGGCTGCACGACATGCTGCACGCCTGGCAGCCAAGCGAACTCAATGAATTGAACGAGTCGTTCGCCAAAGGTGAGAGCGCTGCCGTTTCGGCTGAGCTCGTCGCGATGCTGAAGGATGCGGCGCAGCTTTCGCAGCAGTCGCAAGGCTTGTTCAATCCGGCTATCGGCGGGCTGGTGCAACTGTGGGGGTTCCACGCCGATGAATTCAAGGCTGTGCAGCCGGACGAAAAACAAGTCGCGCAATGGGTCGCGGCCAATCCGCAGATGAGCGACATCCTGATCGAGAACGGCAGGGCGCAGAGCAAGAACAAATTCGTGCAGTTGGATCTGGGCGGCTATGCCAAAGGCTACGCACTGGACCGTGCCGCCGAATTGATGCGCAGGCAGGGCATACACAACGCGCTGATCAATATCGGCGGAAATGTCATGGCGCTCGGCCAACATGGCAAGCGTGCCTGGCGGGTCGGCATCCAGCATCCGCGCAAGTCCGGCGCGCTGGCGGCTTTGGATCTGCACGACGGCGAAGCGGTCGGCACATCGGGGGATTACCAGCGCTACTTCATGCTGGGCAAGGTGCGTTACTGTCATTTGATCAATCCGCGCAGCGGCTATCCGATGCAGGGTGTGCAGGCGGTTACCGTATTGACCCGCGGCCCACACGCCGGGGTGCTGTCCGATGCGGCCTCCAAGCCTTTGTTCATCGCGGGCGCGCGTGGCTGGCGAGCCGCCGCCACGCAGATGAATCTGTCCGAGGCGATGCTGGTGGATGGACAGGGCGCTGTTCACCTCACAACCGGACTGCAGAAACGGATAGAATTCACCGACAAGAACATACGCCCGCAGGTCGAACCATGAGTGATCCCGAACCCATGCACAATCCAGAACAAGACATCGTCGAGCAAAAAGTGCGCCGTGCGGTGGGTATCAGCGCATTGCGCAAGATCGGCGCGATCGTCGCCAGGGAGCAGCAGGCCGATACGGCCAAGGACAACGTGCTGCGCTGGTTCATCCGCTATGGCTGGATGATATTGCTGGGCGGGGCGCTGTTGCAGGCGTATGTTATGGGCTTATTGAGCTTTACATAATTCATGACTGTTAAGTGATTTACCGTAGGGCGGGCTTTGCCCGCCGCGTCGGGCGTAGCCCGACCTACGAGATGCGGAGACTCTGTCTTCAAATATGTAATCTTCAATAATATAAGGGGGTGATCTGTGGTCGGGATCCTGTTGGTCACACATAACAGCTTGGGCGACAGCTTCCTGGATTGCGTCAAGCATGTGCTGGGCGAAGTGCCGCACAATCTCAAGTCGCTGTCGGTGTCGGCGGGTGACGATCCGCAACAAAAATCAGTTGAAGCGCAGGCGCTCATCAAGCAACTCGACACTGGCAGCGGTGTGCTGATCCTGTCTGATGTGTTCGGCGCCACGCCCAGCAACATCGCGCGGCAATTGTGCCGTGCCGAACGTGTGATGGGGGTTGCGGGAGTGAACCTGCCGATGCTGCTGCGCGTCGCTTGTTATCCCACCACGACGCTGCCGGAGCTGGCGAAAGTCGCCGTCGAAGGCGGTCGCGGGTGCATCACTTACATCAACCCCGAAAACTAGCATGCAGCAACAAGATGCGCTGATCATCAATAAACTCGGCCTGCACGCGCGTGCCTCTGCCAGGTTCACGCAACTTGCATCGAGCTTCAAATGCGAGGTGATGCTGTCGCGCAACATGCGCCGCGTGAATGCCAAAAGCATCATGGGCGTGATGATGCTGGCCGCTTCCAATGGCACGACCATCACCATAGAGACGAATGGTGAAGATGAGGTGGAAGCGATGCGGGCATTGTTGGAATTCATCAATGATTGTTTTGGGGAAGGCGAATGAGTTTTACTTTGCATGGAATAGCAGTCTCCAGCGGCATCGCCATCGGCCATGCGCATCTGATCTCGCATACCTCGCTGGAAGTCGCGCATTATGTATTGCCGAAACAATTCATCGGGGAGGAGATCGCGCGTTTTGATGCCGCCCTGCTTGCAACGCGCAACGAGTTTGCCGGCTTGCGCAGCAATCGCCCGACCCTCGCCGCTGCCGAATTCGATGCATTCCTCGAATTGCACCAGATGATCCTGGACGATCCGCTGTTGAGCGTCGCGCCGCGCGACATGATCGCAAACGAGCAGTGCAACGCGGAGTGGGCGCTCAAGGTGCAGACGGAAACTTTGGCGGCGCAGTTCGACGAGTTTGAGGATGCCTATCTGCGTGAGCGGCAGACCGATGTTAAGCATGTCGCCGAGCGCCTGCTCAAACAACTGCTCGGAACGCCCGGGCATGTGCTGCCGCCGGCCCGGCATGATGTCGAGATGATCCTGGTGGCTCACGATCTGAGTCCTGCCGATCTGATCCAGTTCAAGCCGCATCAATATGCCGCATTCATCACCGATCTGGGCGGCGCGACATCGCATACCGCGATCGTCGCGCGCAGCCTCAACACGCCATGCGTGGTCGGCTTGCGCCATGCGCGCGAACTGATCCGTGAAGACGATATGTTGATACTGGACGGCGAGCAGGGCGTGCTGATCGTCAATCCGGACAAACCGATACTCGCGGAATACAAGCTGCGCCAGAGCGAATGGGAGTTGGAACGCAAGAAGCTCAAGCGGCTGCGCACCGCACGCGCGAACACCCTGGACGGCAAATTCGTCGAATTGCACGCCAACATCGAGAAGCCGGAGGATATCGCCGAAGCGAAAGAGAACGGCGCGACCGGGATCGGTTTGTTTCGCAGCGAATTCCTGTTTCTCAACCGCGACGATTTGCCGGATGAAGAAGAACAGTTCGAGGCCTATCGCGCCGTGGCCATCGGCATGGAGGGCCAGCCCGTCGTGATACGCACTTTCGATCTGGGTGCGGACAAACAGATCAAAGGCGCGGAGCGTGTCGCCAATAATCCCGCGCTGGGGCTGCGCGCGATACGCCTGTGCCTGGCCGAGCCGCAATTGTTCCGCACCCAGTTGCGCGCCCTGTTGCGTGCCACGCATTACGGCAACGTCAAGATGCTGATCCCGATGCTGTCCGGCGTGTCGGAACTCAACCAGACCTTGCACTTCATCGAGGCGACCAAGCAAAGCCTGGATGAAGAAGGCATCCCTTATGACAATGAGGTGAAGATCGGCGGCATGATCGAGATCCCCGCAGCCGCACTTGCGCTTAATATATTTGCCAAGAAACTCGATTTCCTGTCCATCGGCACCAACGATCTGATCCAGTACACGCTGGCGATAGACCGCACCGATGAAGAGGTGGCGCACCTCTACGATCCGCTGCATCCCGCCGTGCTGCATCTGTTGTCGCATGTCATCGGCACCTCCAACAGGCTCGGCGTACCGATCTCGGTGTGCGGCGAGATGGCGGGTGAACCGGTCTATACCCGTTTGCTGCTGGGCTTCGGGCTGCGCCAGTTCTCGATGTTCTCGGCGCAGGTGCCGAGCATCAAACAGCGCGTGCTCACCACCAGCCTGCCGGAAATCGCCGGGCTGACACAGAAGATTCTGCGCGCCGATGACCCGATGAAAATCCGCGAGTTGCTGGACAGGTTGAATTCATGATAGGAGCGATTTCGTAGGGTGGATAAAGGCACATCGTGCCGTATCCACCGTTCCACATGGTGGATACGCGCTTCGCGCTTTATCCACCCTACCGTACTTAACGCGTAGGGTGGGCTTTGCCCACCATGTCGGGCGCAGCCCGACCTACAAATTGTTTTACCATTGGAATGAAGCCGATTGACAGCATTTCTCAAAACGCGGAAACTGCGTTCCAGTGCCGATTTGACATCAGCTTGCGGGGCACTTAAAACATACCAGCTAAAGCGAGGCAGCCCGCTCCGCTTCAGCCGAGCGGGTTTGGTTTTTTTGGGATCTGATTTTGAACGCATCGAATAGCATCGGCATCGTCAGCGCGCAACGCGCATCATTCGACACTCCGCTGGTTTTCCGCAGCGGTGCGGTGCTGCCGCGCTATGAGCTGGCGTATGAGACCTATGGCACGCTGAATGCCGGCAGATCCAACGCGATCCTGATTTGCCACGCGCTGTCAGGGCATCATCATGTTGCCGGCTATTACGCAGACGACCCAAAGAACGTGGGCTGGTGGGACAACATGATCGGCCCCGGAAAACCGGTTGATACCAATAGATTTTTTGTGATCGGACTGAACAACCTCGGCGGCTGCCACGGCTCGACCGGCCCTTCCAGCATAGATCCGCAAACCGGCAAGCCTTATGGACCGGGCTTTCCGGTGGTGACGGTGGAAGACTGGGTGGAATCGCAAGCGCGCCTGGCCGACCTGCTCGGTATCAAGCAATTCGCGGCGGTGATCGGCGGCAGCCTGGGCGGGATGCAGGCGATGCAATGGTCGCTGTCGTTTCCGGAACGCGTGCGCCATGTATTGGTGATCGCAGCAGCGCCGCATTTGTCGGCGGAGAACATCGCCTTCAACGATGTGGCGCGCAATGCGATATTGACCGACCCGGATTTTCATGGCGGGAATTTCTACGAGCATGGTGTGGTTCCCAAACGAGGCCTGCGCCTGGCGCGCATGCTGGGCCACATCACCTACCTTTCCGACGATGCGATGGCAGACAAGTTCGGGCGCAGCCTGCGCGCGGGCAAGCTGGGTTACAACTACGACATCGAGTTCGAGATCGAATCCTATCTGCGCTACCAGGGTGACAAGTTTGCCGCCTACTTCGATGCCAACACTTATCTCTTGATGACCAAGGCACTGGATTATTTCGATCCGGCGCGCGTCTGCGACGATAATCTGGACAAGGCGTTTGCCGCAGCACGGGCCGATTATCTGGTGGTCTCGTTCACCACCGACTGGCGTTTTGCGCCCGAGCGTTCGCGCGAGATCGTCAGCGCGCTGTTGCACAACCGCCTCAACGTCAGTTATGCCGAGATCTCATCTGCACACGGGCACGATTCGTTCCTGATGCAGCATGAGCACTATCACGACGTGATGCGTGCCTATCTCGACAGGATTGCCGGAGAGTTTTCCGCATGAGCGCGCACGACTCCATCGAGCTCGCAGCCGCGCGTCCTGACTTCGCCGCCATTGCGGCGTGGATACCGCAGGGCGCGTCGGTGCTCGACCTCGGCTGCGGCGACGGCAGCCTGTTGCGCTACCTGAAGGAAACCCGCAGCGTCCGCGGCTACGGTGTGGAGATCAGCGACGAAAACATCGTAGTGTGTATCCGCAATGGTGTGAATGTGATCCAGGGCGACCTGGAATCCGGCCTGTCCGGCTTCGAAAGCAACGCCTTCGACTACGTACTGCTGTCGCAGACGCTGCAGGCCACGCGCCACACCGAGGCATTGATAAGCGAAATGTTGCGCGTCGGACGCGAGGGTATCGTCAGCTTCCCCAACTTCGGCTACTGGCGCAACCGCCTCCATGTGCTGCGAGGCAACATGCCGGTTTCCAGCGAGCTGCCCTACCAGTGGTACGACACGCCGAACGTGCACCTGTGCACGCTGCATGACTTCGAAACCTTCTGCGGCGATCATCGCGTGGAGATACTCGAACTCCGCGTCATGACCGGCGAGAGCGAAGTAAAGGTGTTGCCGAATCTGCTCGGCAGCACGGCGGTGTACCGGTTCCAGCGCGGGATATGACAGCAAGTTATTTTTCCTCGTCATTCCGGCGTAGGCCGGAATCCAGCGTTTTTATTCAACACGACTTTGGTTTTGTCCCTGCTTTGCGGGGGCATTTTTCCTGTCTGGATTCCGTCCTGACCGTAGGTCAGTTTATCCTGAGCCTGTCGAAGGGCCGGAATGACGGGAGGCGCTCAATGGCTCAATCAATATGAGTGTCTGGCAACAACTCTTCACCCGCCGCATGTTGATCTGTGTGTTCACCGGATTCGCTTCCGGCCTGCCGCTGTATCTGCTGCTCAATCTGGTTCCGGCCTGGCTGCGCACCGAGCACATCGACCTCAAGGTCATCGGCGCGTTCGCGCTGATCCAGTTCCCCTACACCTGGAAATTTCTCTGGTCGCCATTCCTGGATCGTTATGTGGTGCCGGTACTGGGCCGGCGGCGCGGCTGGATGCTGCTCACCCAAGCCGCGCTGCTGGTGGTGATCGCGTCGCTGGGCGGTTTTTCTCCACAGAGCGATCTGGGCATCATCGTGCTGCTCGCCACGCTGCTGGCTTTTTTGAGCGCTACGCTGGATATCGCGCTGGATGCTTACCGGCGCGAATTGCTGCTGGACAACGAACTCGGCCTGGGCAACGCGGTGCACGTCAACGCCTACCGCATTTCCGGATTGATCCCCGGCTCGCTGGCGCTGATCCTCGCCGACCACCTGCCGTGGAACACGGTGTTCATCATCACCGCGCTGTTCATGCTGCCCGGCATGGTGATGACGCTGCTGGTCACGGAGCCGCATCGCGCCGCGCCGCCCAAGACGCTGCGCGACGCCGTGGTCGAACCGTTCCACGAATTCATCACGCGCCGTGGCTGGCGAAGCGCGCTGCTGGTCCTGGCGTTCCTGTTCTTCTACAAACTCGGCGACAGCCTGTGCACCGCGCTGGCCACGCCGTTCTATCTCGACATGGGCTTCAGCAAATCGCAGATCGGCCTGGTCGCCAAGAACGCCGGTCTGTGGCCGGCGGTGATCGGCGCACTGCTCGGCGGCATCTGGATGTTGAAGCTCGGCATCAACCGCGCGCTGTGGCTGTTCGGCGTGGTGCAAGTGGTGAGCATCTTCGGCTTTTACTGGCTGGCGGTACTGGGTCCGCAAGCGGAAGTGACCGCGCTGCACCTCACCCAGCTCGCGTTCGTGATCGGCCTGGAAGCGATGGGCGTCGGGCTGGGCACCGCGGCCTTCGTCGCCTACATCGCGCACACCACCCACCCCGCCTATACCGCCACCCAGTTCGCGTTGTTCACCAGCCTCGCCGCCGTGCCGCGCACCTTCGTCAACGCCACCGCGGGCTGGCTGGTGGAACAGATGGGTTGGGGAGGTTTTTTCCTGCTGTGCGCGGCGTTGGCGATACCGGGGATGCTGTTGTTATTGAAGGTCGCGCCGTGGGGTGAGGAAACGAAATTAAAATCGTAGGGTGCGTTCCACGCACCATGGTGCGTGGAACGCACCCTACGGAACTGCCAAGTTGTGGTTTATTAGGCAGCTTCCAGAAGAACTTTGGGACTACGATCAGCGATAGCGATGAGCGTTTTAGCGGCGCCGCTTGGTTGGCGGCGGCCTTGTTCCCAATCTTGCAGGGTGCGTACAGAAACGCCAAGCAGTTTTGCAAAGGCGGACTGCGACAAGCCGGATTTCATCCGGGCAGAGACGACAGGAGATATAGCTACCTTGTGGATTTTCCCGGCGCGTCCAGCCTTCATTTGGCGTACGGATTTCAGCAATTCAGCACCGAGGTCGCGTTTCGCGTCGCGTTTTTGCAGTTCTTTTTCTGTCATGGGCATGCTATTTCCTCCTTCACGGTCTTCAATATATGAGCGGGTATGTTTTCGTGCTCGTTCTTTGCGTAGATTAACAACAACCAAATTGTGCTGTCCTCAAGCATGTTGTAGTAGATGACGCGAACGCCGCCGCTTTTGCCAGTTCCTTTGCGCCCCCATCGTACTTTGCGGCAACCGCCGGAACCCCGGACTACGTCGCCGGCATCGTAGTGCTCCGCGATCCATACGGCGAATTCGCCACGCTCATCTTCTGTCCAATAGTCGGTAACGTACCGGCTAAAAATTTTAGATTCTGCAATGGTAAGCATGGACGGATTATACGGCAATGCCGTATATAGTCAAGATGCTGTTGCTGCTGAAGGTCGCGCCGTGGGGTGGCGAAACGAAATTAAAAATGTAGGTGGACAGACAGGGTTTGCATCTGCCCACACGGATGCTAAACCACGTGGGCACAAAATCGTGCCCTCCCTTGGCTATCTCCCAGATCGCTCATACACCCCATCCAAGGCGAGCAGTGAACGTCGCAAACGTTTAAGGGCACGCTTTGTCTGGACCACATGCGCTCGATTGTGCCAAATGACCGCCGTAGTTTCCCATCCGAAGAACTGAATGAGATCGAGAATATCGAGGCAAATACGAGGAAGGCCTCGTAGCTCTAGTGACCAGCCCTTTGGCGTGAAATGGATGAATTCGTTCCGAAATTCATTGAGTTGTTCGAAGCTCACGTCGTGTGAGGCGCAAGGAGAAAACGGGCCTGCGCCGATAGTGTGAAAATTGTCCTTGTCCTTCACCTTCCTGTACAGATTAAGGAAATCGTCCAACATCTCTACTGGATATGCGCCACCGTTGTTGTAAGCGTCGATCCATTTGGCCGCGCTGCGGTCGCGCAGGGTTAGCAATCCATTTCCATTCCATAACGCAAGCACCATGAAGCCCTGCGCGGCGTTATGGAGGGAAATGAGCACCCATTTCCAGATGTATGGATCTCCGACAAGTGACCTTGCTTGGACTTCAGCCCATTCGAGTGAACGAACGGCTTCTTCCCTTTCATTCGTTCGAAGGTAGTGGGGATGAGTCATCGGTAGCCGACCAATTCGAGTCAGAAGTGAACACTCTTGATGCTGTCGAGTTGGGCATACTTACCCAACTGCTGTAACTCGATTGCTGCGGCACCAACGCCTTTCTGTTGTGCGAACTCGAACAATGCTCTGGCTTCACCGGGTTTACTGGCCTCGTAGACCTTGGTGCCATACTTCATAACAAGGCCCTTGAAGAAAGATGCAGCCGGGTACTCCCGTTCGCCTATGAGATAGTCGAGGATTTTCAGCATGAGCTGGGGGTCACTTTCCACGGTTCCGACATTCTTGGCTTGACCACCTAGGTAGAGAAAGAAGCATAAGTACAGCAGAACGTCAGGCTGTACTGATCGGAATTCAAGGTTGTTTGGAACTTTGTATTCGTAGTACAGCATACCATCTGCGTCATGGTGTTCACGACGTACGAAAAAGCGGTTTGTGTCTACACCCTTAGCTTCAACGTCAAGCACGAAGTGCTTATGACGCTCAATGATCTGACCCATTACCGCATTGATACGGTAGTACAAGCGTTGATAGGCCTGCTCCTGTTCGTAGGCACTTGTGACGAGGATTTTCTTCTTGAGTTCGATGAACGCATCTTCCAACTCTGTGTCACGTAGCGTCTCAGGGTCTTTGACATTCGTCTTGTAGATACCAGTCAGGAAGAACCACACGGCAGCGCCTATTAGTGCGAAGATGATGAGCGTTTCCATATGAGCTGGTGGCTAGATTTCGCAATATCCGGGAGAAAAAAGCAAAGAGACGAAGGAGCGCCGCTTTTTGCTGTCCATGTTGATGGTGTTGTTAGCCATCTTTACTACTGATTTGCGGCACCTTTTAGCGGCACCATTTCATATGAGTGACTCGGCTTGTAGTCCATAGCCCATAAAAATGGGACAAGCACAAAGACGCCGCCGATGATGGCTCCAACGTTTGCATTTTCATTGCGACTGAACACGGTAGAGAAATCTTGATACCCCTCCTTTTTAAGCAGCACAATGTTAGTTGAGCCAATTATTTTTGTATCGGTGTGCGTATAGGGAGTAATTCCAGCTTTTTCACCGTTGAGATAAATCATTGCGCCGTTGGGTTCTGAGTTGATTACGGTGGTGCTGGCGCATGCTGATACGGATATTGCAAGGGTGAGGCAAACAAGTTTTCTCACTATTTTTCCTTTACCCAAAGGGGCTATTGAGATGTTTAACAAGATTTAGGAAACAAAATCATAGGACGTCAATGTCGCCTACACACGGAGCGCTGTCAAGCTCGAAGCGCGGCATGTGCTACAAACCGAAAAATTCAGAGTTCGCCCAAATGCAAGGCGCGGGAAAAATTTCGCCGCGCCGCATATGGGTTATATGTAAGCAAGAAATTTTTTCCGCAACACAGCAGTTGGGATGAAATCTGGATTTTTAAATCTTCCGCACAAACACTTTGGATTTCCGCTGCCAGTTATACAACGACTTCTTCTGCGCGGGCAGCGCGGAGACATCGCTCTCGACAAAGCCGCGTTCGATGAACCAGTGGGCGGTGCGCGTGGTGAGCACGAACAGTTTTTTCAGTTTTTGCGACCTGGCGATGTCCATCATGTGGTTGAGGATGGCTTCGCCGTAACCGCGATCGCGGCTCTGCGCTTCCACCGCGAGGGCGGCGAGTTCGGCAGCGGCCTCGTCAGGGAACGGGTATAGCGCGGCGCAGCCGACGATGCGGTGGTCGTGTTCCAGCACCACGAAGCGGTCGATCTCCTGCTCGAGCAATTCGCGGTTGCGCCGCACCAGGATGCCCTCGGCTTCCAGCGGGCGCAACAGTTTCAGGATGCCGCCGACATCTTCGATGCTGGCATCGCGCAAGGTGTTGAGCGTGCTTTCCACCACCATCGTGCCGATGCCGTCATCGCTGAACAGCTCCTGCAGCACCGCACCGTCAGTGTGGCGGCTGATCAGGTGGGTGCGCGCCACGCCCGCTTCGCAGGCGCGTATCGCGCAGGGCAGGAACATCGTAACGTCGTCCGGTAATTTACGTTTGGCGGAGAGCACCTCCTGTGCCTGGGCGATCGTGAGCTCCTTGAGCAACGCGCCTTTCTTGTCCTGCACGCCGTCGGTGTCCATCAGGAACACCAGCTTGTCGGCATCCAGCGCGATGGCGGTGGCGGTGGCGACATCTTCCAGTGTGACGTTGAACACTTCGCCGGTGGGCGAATAGCCGAGCGGCGAGAGCAGCACCACTTCGCCGAATTCCATACGGTCGTTCAGCGCGGCGACATCCACCTTGCGCACGCTGCCGGTGTGCTGCATGTCCACGCCGTTGATGATGCCGATGGGTTGCGCGGTGATGAAGTTGCCGCCCGCGACGCGGATGTCGGCATTGGCCATCGGCGAATTCGCCAGCCCCATCGACAGCAGCGCCTCGATCTCGACGCGCACCCGGCCGACCGCTTCCTTCACGCACTGTATGGTCTCTGCATCGGTGAGGCGAATGCCGTGATGATAGGTGCCCTCGAGATTGTTTTTGGCCAGGTGCTGCTCGATCTGCGGACGCGCGCCGTGCACCAGCACCAGCCGGATGCCGAGACTGGCGAGCAGATTGAAGTCATGCGTCAGCTCGACGAACTTGCCGTCCGCGACCACTTCGCCGCCGAAGGCGATCACAAAGGTGCGTCCGCGAAACGCGTTGATGTAGGGCGCGACGGAACGGAACCAGGCGACGAAGTCAGCGGATGTGGTGGGTATGGGCATTTATGGTCTCCCTGAGAGATAGACAGATAATGCCGTGCTATGACTCATCTAGCAACTGCCCGGCGATCGCCCAGTTTTCGTCGGGCAGCTCGTCGAAGGCGATATACGTATAGCTTTTCGGTTTCAGCGCGATGCGTTCCAGCGTGTCAGTGATCTCGGCGGCGATCCTGGCTTTCTGTTCGCGGGTCAAGGTTCCCGCGATGCGGATGTTGACGTATGGCATGGTGGTCTCCTCAAATAATGTTGACGGTCGTAGGGGCGTATTGCCATACGCCCCTACGAAAAATCTCCCCACAACGTCTGCAACGCCGCCAGTCCCGCGATCGCAGCAGTTTCAGTGCGCAGTACGCGCGCACCCATCCGTATCGGGATAAATCCGCAGTGCAGCGCGGCATCACTTTCTGCCTGGGTAAAGCCGCCTTCCGCGCCGACCAGCAACGCCACTTTGCCATGCGGCTTGGCCTGCGTGTGCAATGAGATTGCGCCTTGCGGGAGCAGGATGAATTTCGCATCTGCTGTCTTTTGCATTTGCTGCAACCACACCATGATGTCCAGCGGCGCGTGCAGCTTCGGCAGCAGATTGCGCCCGCATTGCTCGCAGGCGGAGATCGCGACTTGCTGCCAATGTTCGATGCGCTTTGCGGCGCGCTCGGCTGTCAGCCTGGCCACGCTGCGCTCGGTGTCGAGCGGCTGGAATTCCGCGACACCCAGTTCGGTGGCTTTCTGTATCACCCAGTCCATTTTCTCGCTGCTCGACAAGGCTTGCGCCAGCACCACTTGCAACGGCGATTCCCGGTCGGTGTTAACGGCGGCTATGTTTCCGACGACCACGCGCTTGCCGCCAATCTCGGCGATCATGCCGTGGCACTCGTTGCCGTTGCCGTCGAATATCTGCACCGCATCACCCTCGCGCAAACGCAGCACGCGCGCGGCATGATGTGCTGCATCCGGCGGCAGGTCGAACGAACCGCTGAGGGGCAGAGGCGGTGGGCAGTAGAATCGCGGCATCAGTAACCTCTATAAATCCATTTTAGTTGCGACATAACCTGAAGGTTAGTCTTCACTGAAACTTTGTTTTCCGGGCGAATCGCGGCGTCGCGTGCTCGCTCATTCCTTGTCTATCCAACGTGATATGTGGCTTCAACATAACCTAAAGGTTAGTTTACGCCGCAACAAGCCGCTATGCGGCGTGTTGTCTCGTCATTCGCTGCGCGGCTCCTTGCGGTGCTCGCGCGACACGGTGGGGCGCAGCCCTCCTAGTGCGGGAGCGCGAAGCAGCAGGCCTGCCCGCCCCAAATGCTTCGCATCGCCGTGTCCAGCCTGCCATCCCGCAAAAATGAATTTCTAGAGGTTACTGCCATGATCGAATCGGGTTATCGGTATAGTGTGCGTGATAATATAACGCCCCTAAAGATATTGTCAGGAATATGAAATGGTCAGTCTGCAACCCCCATTGTGCGACTTTGGCTGGAAAGCCCGCGATTTCGATCTGCCCGGAGTGGACGGCAGGCGCTATGACCTGGCCAGGGCGCGCGGCAAGAACGGACTGCTGGTGATGTTCATCTGCAATCACTGCCCATATGTGAAAGCTATCCGCGAGCGCATCGTGCGCGACACGCGGGAGTTGCAGCAGCACGGCATCAACAGCATCGCCATCATGTCCAACGATCCCGCCGAATATGCGGAGGATTCCTTCGACAATATGAAGCTGGTGGCGCAGCAATACGGCTACCCATTCCCTTATGTGTGGGACGAGACCCAGCAGGCCGCCAGGGATTACGGCGCAGTCTGCACGCCCGATTTCTTTGGTTTTAACTCCAATCTTGAACTGCAGTATCGCGGCCGTCTGGATGCATCGCGCAAGGAGGCAGTCGCCGATGCGCCGCGTGATTTGTTCAACGCGATGTTACAGGTGGCGCAAACCGGGCAGGGGCCGCGCGAGCAGATCGCCAGCATGGGCTGTTCCATCAAATGGAAAAGTGAAGCGCATGCGGCAAGTGGAAAGCGGCATGAATAATTCAACCCCAAGCGGCATGGGCGCGCTGCTCAAGGCGGTGATCGCGGCAGTCAAGCTGGTGACGGCGGAAGAGATCATGCCGCGTTATCTCAAGGTGGCGCATCAGCACAAGAGCGATGGCAGCCTGTGTACCGAGGCGGACATGGCTGCGCAGAGTGCGCTGACCAAAAAGCTGCAGGCTATTCTCAATGTGCCGGTGCTGGGTGAAGAGATGCCGGCAGCCGAGCAGCGCGCGCTGTGGAAGGCGGGCCATGACGGCCTGTGGTGCATCGATCCGATCGATGGGACGTCCAACTTCGTGCGCGGCCTGCCGTATTTTGCGGTGTCCGTCGCGCTGGTGCGCGCAGGCGAGAGTGTGATGGGCGTCGTGTATGATCCGGTGGCCAACGAGATGTTTGCCGCCGAGCGCGAGCGCGGCGCGTTCCTTAATGGCGAAAAACTGGCCGGCCGCGAGGCGACGGGCGAAATGGCGCAAGCCTTGGCCTGTGTGGATATGAAGCGGCTCAAAAAGAAACTGGTCACGCAACTGGCGACCGATCCGCCGTATTCCTCGCAGCGCAATTTCGGCGCGAGCGCGCTGGACTGGTGCTACACCGCCGCGGGCCGCTACGACATGTATCTGCATGGCGGACAACAGCTCTGGGATTATGCGGCCGGTTCGTTGATCTTGTCGGAGTCGGGCGGCTATGCCTGTTGTATCGAAAGCGATGATTTCGCCCGGGGCGACATCTGGCAGCGTTCGGTGATCGCGGCGCGCGATGAAAAGTTGTTCGAAGCATGGAAAAGCTGGATACGGGCGCAGTAGGGGCACGGCGCGCCGTGCCCGTACATAAACGGCGCGCCGTGCCCGTACGAAAAGGGGATATAGCGTGAAAATTTTGATACTCGGAGCCGGGCAGGTCGGCTCGACAGTGGCGGAAAGCCTGGCCGGGGAGGCCAATGACATCACCATAGTGGATACCGATGGCGAGAAGCTGCGCCAGTTGCAGGACAGGCTGGATTTGCGCACCCTGACAGGGAATGCCGCGCATCCCTCGATACTTGAGCAGGCGGGTATCGTCGACACCGACATCATGCTGGCCGTCACGCAAAGCGATGAGGTCAACATGGTGGCATGCAAGCTGGCCGCCACCCTTTACAACACCCCGACGCGCATCGCACGGATACGCGCCACGGATTATCTGGAGCGCCGGGAAGTGTTCAGTACTGATAATTTCTGCGTGGATTTTTCGATTTGCCCGGAACAGATCCTCACCGAATACATCGTCAAGCTGATCGAGTTCCCCGAGGCTTTGCAAGTGCTCGAGTTCGCGGGCGGCAGAGTGTCGCTGGTCGCGGTGCGTGCAGTCGAAGGCGGGCCGCTGGTCGGCCGCCCGCTGCGCTTTCTGCGCACCGATATGCCGCAGATCGATACGCGCGTGGCGGCTATCTTCCGCCTGGATCACTCGATCAACATGAACGGCGACACGGTGGTGGAAGCGGGCGATGAAGTGTTCTTCATCGCCGCGACCGAGCATATCCGCACCGTGATGCAAGAACTGCGGCGCATGGACAAGCCCTCCAGGCGGGTGATGATAGTCGGCGGCGGCAACATCGGGCGGCGTCTGGCCAAGACCCTGGAGCACAGTTATCAGGTCAAGCTGATTGAGTACAACAAAAAAGCCTGTGCGAGCCTTGCCGCCGATCTGACCAATACGCTGGTGCTCAATGGTGACGGCACGGATGAAAAACTGATGCAGCAGGAGAACGTCAGCGAGGTGGATGTGTTCTGCGCACTGACCAACGACGACGAAAACAACATCATGTCCGCGCTGCTCGCCAAGCAGGGCGGCGCGCGCAAGGTGATCGCGCTGATCAACCGCAGTGCCTATGTCGGTCTGGTGCAGGGCGGCAAGATCGATATCGCCATTTCGCCGGCGCAAGTGACGATAGGCTCATTGCTGGCCTATGTGCGCCAGGGGGATGTGGCGGCGGTGCATTCTTTGCGGCGCGGCGCGGCGGAGGCATTGGAGCTGGTGGCGCACGGGGATCGTCTTTCTTCCAAAGTAGTGGGGCGGCGGATCGAAGAGATCGACTCACCGAAGGGCGCGACCATAGGGGCCCTCGTGCGCGGCGAGCAGGTCATCATCGCGCACCATGACACGATGATCGAAGCGGAGGACCACATCATCGTGTTCGTCAACGACAAGCGCATGGTGCGCAAGGTCGAGAGACTGTTCCAGGTTAGCCTCGGTTTCTTCTGATGCAACGCGCATTGACCGTCATCCATGCTTTGGGACTGATGCTGGTGGTGTTCAGTATTGCCTACCTGATGCCTATCGTCGCATCGCTTGTCTATGACGACGGTACGCTGATCGATTTCCTGATGGCGATGGTCTGGACCTTGTCCATCGGTTTGCTGATGTGGCTGTTGACGCGCCGCTACAAGGGCGAGTTGTCGATACGGCACGGCTACCTGCTGGTGGTGGGGATGTGGACGGCGATGCCCGCCGTCGCGACCTTGCCGCTGTTGCTGATGTTGCCGGGATTGTCGTTCACCGACGCGTATTTCGAGACCATGTCCGGCATGACCACCACCGGGGCGACGGTGCTCACCGGGCTGGATAACCTGCCGCCCGCGATCAATGTCTGGCGGCACGAACTGAACTGGCTGGGCGGACTGGGCATCATCGTGCTGGCGGTCGCGGTGCTGCCGCTGCTCGGTGTAGGCGGACGCCAGTTGTTCAAGGCCGAGACGCCGGGGCCGATGAAGGATGCCGCGCTGACCCCGCGCATCGCCGAGACGGCGCGCAACCTGTGGGTGGTGTATGTGGCGATCACCTTGATCTGCATCGGGGCGCTGAAATGGGCGGGCATGAACTGGCTGGATGCCGTGTGCCATGCCTTTTCGGCAATGGGCTTGGGCGGGTTCTCCACCCACGATGCCAGTATCGGCTATTTCAATTCGTCGTTGATCGAATCGGTAATGATCATGTTCATGCTGATCGCGGTGGTCAATTTCGCCACGCACTTCCTGGCCTGGCGCGGCAAAAGTCTGGCTGTCTATCGGCATGATGCCGAGGCAGTCGCTTCACTCGGGCTGATACTGATCAGTTGTGCCGGGATCGCGGTATTCCTGTGGTGGCAAAGCGTTTATCCGGATTTCTGGACGGCATTGCGCCATGCCAGTTTCAACCTGGTATCCATCGCGACCAGCTCCGGTTATACCAGCGTGGACTATGCGCAGTGGCCGATCTTCGCGCCGCTGTGGATGATGTTCTTGACGGCGATTGCTGCAAGCTCAGGTTCGACAGGCGGCGGCATCAAGATGATACGCACGCTGGTGCTGTTCAAGCAGGCCGGGCGCGAGTTCGTCAAGCTGCTGCATCCGGCGGCCATCAACCCGATGAAGATCGGCGGGCATGTGGTGCCCAACAATATCGTGTTCGCGGTGCTGGGCTTCATCTTCCTGTATTTCATGAGCATCGTGACCCTGACCTTCGCGTTGCTGATCAGCGGCATGGATTTCATCTCGGCGTTTACCGCCGTGCTGGCCTCGATAAACAATTGCGGCCCGGGGCTGGGGACGGTCGGACCATCCAGCAATTACGCCGGGTTGACCGATTTCCAGACCTGGGTGTGCACGTTCGCGATGCTGATCGGGCGGCTGGAAATCTTCACCGTGCTGATCCTGTTCACCCCGCATTTCTGGCGGCGCTAAAATCGCCATGACAGCGGCGGCGAGATACGTTAGCATTGCCGCATCGAAATCGTTCAAACACGGATGATGAGCGCGACAGTGCCAAGGCAAAAGGGAGCTAGATGAGCGAGGACCTGCCATTATCGGGGGTAAAGGTGTTGCTGATCGACGACAGCAACACCATAAGGCGCAGTGGAGAGATATTCCTGTCCCAGGCGGGGTGTCAGGTCATTCTTGCCGAAGACGGATTCGACGGCTTGGCCAAGGTGGTGGATAACCAGCCCGACATCATTTTCGTGGACGTGATGATGCCGCGCCTGGATGGTTATCAGACCTGCGCGCTGATCAAAAAACACCAGCATTTCAGAAACACCCCCGTGGTCATGCTGACCAGCAAAGATACGCTGTTTGACCGCGCCCGCGGCAAACTGGTCGGTGCGGATCAATACCTGCTCAAACCCTTCAACAAAAAGAGTCTGATCGAGACTGTCAGACTGCATACCCAAGAAAAGAAGGAATCGGATTATGGCCATTAAGCGAATATTGGTAGTGGACGATTCGGCAACCGAACGTCATATCCTCGAAGGGATATTGAGCAAGAAAGGATTCGAGGTCTCCTTTGCAGAGGATGGTGAAAAGGGTGTGGCTCAAGCCAAACTGAGCAAACCGGATCTGGTTATCATGGATATAGTGATGCCCGGGATGAATGGTTTCCAGGCGACCCGCGCGATAACCAGCGATCCGGAAACACAGCATATCCCGGTGATCATCTGCACTACCAAGGATCAGGAGACCGACAAGGTTTGGGGTGTGCGCCAGGGTGCCAAGGATTACGTGGTCAAGCCGATAGACGCGGCGGATCTGCTGCGCAAGATCGCCGCGTTAGGTTAGGCGCCGCCAGGGCAACCATGTCAAAGCGGCTCAATCTGCGTGAATTCCAGCAAAACCTGATCGACCGGCTGCAGGTGAAAGACCTGTCCGCAACGCGGGTGGACACGCTGGGCGTGCAGATAGCCGGACGAAACTGGCTGGTGGACATGGTGGATATCAGCGAGGTGTTGCCGCTGCCCGCGCTGACCGCCGTGCCGTTCACCAGACCGTGGTTTCGCGGCGTTGCCAATGTGCGCGGCAATCTGTACAGCGTGGTCGACATGGCTGCCTATGAGCACAGCGGGACGGCCGCTTCGACAGGCTCAGGACAGGCCACTTCGACAGGCTCAGGACAGGCATCCGGAGATGCCAATAATCGCGTGCTGCTGGTCGCCGAGAGATTTGCTTTCAATGTCGCATTGCTGGTCGATCGGGTGCTGGGTCTGCGCGACGCGCGGACCTGGAGTCAAAGCGAAGCCGATGGGCGAATCGAGTATCGCGATGAGCAGGGCGCATCCTGGCGCAAGCTGGATGTGCGCGGCTTGCTGGAGCAGGCGGAATTTTTGCAGATAGGCATTTAGCGATTCCCTTAGGGAGAGGAACAACATGGCATCAGAACTGACATTACCCAATTCCAGATTGAAGGTGTTTGGCGCAGCTGCGGCAATCTTCCTTGTGATGACCGCGATCGCCGCCTATATGAACAATCTGGAAGAACGTAACAATGTGCGCTACGTCGGGCTTTCCAGCCAGTTGCTGATGTTGTCGCAGCGGCTCGCCAAAGATGCCCAGCAGACACTGACCGGAAGCCCGGCCGCATTCGCCGCGTTGACGGAAAGCAAGACCAGCCTGTCGAATATCCTGGCCAAGCTTGACAAGGGCGACGGCACGCTGCCTGCGTCCACGGGTGAGGCTCGCGCCGCATTGGATGATCTGATGAAGATATCAGGCAAGACATTGCAGGATGTGCAGGTGCTGGAAGCCGGGCGTGCCGGATTGGTCACATTGGCCAGTACCGTGGCGTCAATCAACACGGTGAGCACTGAATTTCGCGGCCTGACACAGAACATGATGGAAGCTTACAGGGGTGCACAGAGGGAACAAGTTGCACGATTTGCCCTGGCCACGGAACGTATCGGCAAAGATGCGAGCATGGCCATGGGGATGGATGTGACGATCGAACAGGTGGCCCGGCTCGGGATCGACACACTGGCGGCTGAAGAGAGTCTGGCCGCCCTGCCTGCGGAAGATGCCAATGTGGTGCGCGCCAGGGGTCTGTTCGATAACTACCGCAATAGCGTTCAGATACTGGTCTCCCAGGTGCGCAATCTGGTGGCGGCCAAGAAAGCGGCCAGGGCGATCGTCGAGGATTCCGGCTCCTTGCTGACCGGATCACAACGTCTGGTGGATGCCTATCAGTTGTCATCGACCGCGCGGCCTGCCGCAATCGCCGCATCCCTGTCCGGCTTGCTGCTGCTGCTGTCGCTGCTGTTGCTGGCCAGGTCTTACATGAGCAGTACCCGCTACCGCACCGAAGAGGCGATGCGCGTCAATCGCCAGAACCAGGATGGGATCCTGCGCTTGATGAACGAGCTGAGCGACTTGGCGGAAGGCGATCTGACGGTGCGCGCCACCGTGTCGGAAGACATCACCGGCGCGATCGCCGATTCGGTGAACTACACCACCGAAGAGTTCCGCAAACTGGTGGCGCGGATCAAGGCTGCGGCGGAGCAGATGGAGCGTGCGACCAGGGATGCCGAGGATATCTCCAAGGGTCTGCTGGAAGCCACACAAAAGCAGGCGCAGGAAATCCAGGGGGCCGGCGATGCGGTGCAGTTGATGACCCAATCCATCAGAGAGGTGGATTCGAGCGCGGCGCAATCTGCCGACGTGGCGCGCCGCACGCTGGCGGCGACCCAGCAGGGCGCGCAAGCGGTGCGCAACACGATCAGCGGCATGGATGGCATACGCGAGCAGATCCAGGACACTGCCAAGCGCATCAAGCGGCTCGGCGAAAGTTCGCAGGAGATCGGCGAGATCGTGGATCTGATCTCCGATATCACCGAACAGACCAACGTGCTGGCCTTGAATGCCGCGATCCAGGCCGCATCTGCCGGCGAAGCGGGACGGGGCTTTTCGGTGGTGGCGGAAGAAGTGCAGCGTCTGGCGGAACGTTCCGCCGAAGCGACCAAGCAGATCGGCGGGCTGGTTAAAACCATCCAGGGTGATACCCATGACGCGGTGGCGGCGATGGAAAAGAGCATATTGGGCGTGGTTGAAGGCGCGGTTCTGTCCGATATGGCCGGCCAGTCGCTGAAGGAAATCGAGCAGGTGTCGAACGAACTGGCGACCCTGATCAACAGTATCTCGGTTTCCACCCAGGTACAAACCGACATGGCCAGCGAAGTTGCCAATGTGATGCAGGACATTCTTAAAATCACCGTGCAGACCACCGAAGGTACTCGGCTGACGGCCAACTCCATCGCACAGTTGACCAATCTGACATCGGATCTGCGAGGTTCGGTGGCGGGCTTCAAATTGTAGTATCGGGCAAGGCCGCTCATGTCCAACAATGCTCCATTTGATTTAAACACACTGGCCGCCGTGAAACCCGGCCTGGATGGCACGCTGGCCGAGATCGGCGCGCAGCTGGAGCGATATTTCGCCGCGCCTGCGAATAATGCGGAAGCACTGGAAACGGCGCGTGGCGAGTTGCGCCGTTTATTGGGCGTATTGAAAATGGTAGGTCTGGAGGGTGTGGCGGTATTTTGTGCAGAGCTGGAGATCACTCTCAGCGAACTGGCAGCCCATCCGCAACAAGCTACCGAAATGCGCCGCGATGTGCTGCGCCGCGCCTTGTCCGGTGTCTTGCACTATCTCGATGCGCTGGCCAACGGTGCGGGTAACGCCACGCTGCGTCTGTTTCCCCAATATCTGGAACTGCAGCAGTCGCGCGGCATGGAAACGGCGTTCGAAACGGATCTTTTTAATCCGAATCTGGCTGTGCGATTGCCGCAACAGATACTGAGCATCCCTCCCCAGAGCGATGCGCGGGCAAGCATCAAGGCGATGCGCAGCCAGTATCAACAAGCGTTGTTGCGATGGCTGCGGCAGGAGGATGCCGCCGCCGCGTTGCAACAAATGCAGCAGGCGCTGGAAGGTGTGATGCGCTGTGTGCCGCAGGATGAAGGCCGGGCGTTCTGGTGGGCGGGCTGTGGTTTGCTGGATTGTCTGAAGCTGGACGGGTTGCCCCCCGAATTGAATGCCCGCAAGTTGCTTGGCCGCATAGACCAGCAAATCCGCACGGTTGCCGAGGGTAGCAGCGCTGATGTGCGACCGGTCATGAACGAGATGCTCTATCTGATCGGGCGCAGCCACGCCGTGAGTGAGCTGGTGGAGACGATCAAGCAGGTTTATGCACTGGATGATTATCTGCCTGAACTCTCGACGCTGCCGCCCGGTGCAATGGAGCAGATGCTGAATAACCTGCGCGATCAATTGCGCATTGCCGAGGAATGCTGGGAGCGAGCCGTACAGGGCGACGAATCGGCCTGCGAAAAATTCATGAAGCATGCCGAACAGCTTGTGTTGCAGAGCGAGAGGCTGGATCGCAAAAGCTTGCAGTATCTTGCCGGGCAGATTCAATTGTTGTCGGAGTATGCGAGCACTCCGGAGCATGCACGACCCATCGCGATAGATATGGCGATGGCCCTGCTGCTGCTGGGCAGCGGGACGGAGAATTACAACCGCCTTGACAACGGCTTCCAGGAACAGGCGCGCATCCTGTCCGAACGCATGCAGGCTGCGGTAAAGCAACAGCCTGAGGATACGCAGCAACTGAGCGAGTTGGTCGATCTGCATTACCAGATGGAGCAGGGCGAAGTGATGATTCCCCTGGCCAACGAAATGCTGGTGAACCTCCAGCATGTCGAACAGGGTTTGAATGCCTATTTCAACGGCGCGATCCAGCGTGAGGAATTGTCCGGATTACTGAAATTATTGAGCCAGATACGAGGCGGTTTGCACATCTCGTCGCTGGATAAGGCCGGACAGCTGCTCGTGTCCATTCAGGATGAGGTGCGTAATTTTGCACAGAGCAAGGATGCCCCCAAGCCCGCGGAAAGGTATGCCCTGGCCGATGCGATGAGCGCGCTGGAAAACTATATGCAGCACCTGACGCATGGCCAGGCAAGTGATGTTTCGATGTTGCAGAAGGCGTTGAACGAGATAGCCGGGCTGCAAGCACCGGTGGCCGGCACCCCGCCCGCGCCACCCCAAGTCGCCGTGCCTGTCGCCGGCGCCCCCCCCGCACCACCCCAGGTCGCCGTGCCTGTCGCCGGCACCACGCCCGCACCACCTCAGGTCGCCGCACCGGTAGCCGGCGCCCCGGCCGCTCCGCCCCGGACAGTCACGCCGGCGCAGC
>Ga0209751_10001309_pt1 | contig 25691 bp, 19 predicted proteins | sample RifCSP13_1_FD_184019 | JGI IMG/M metagenome (GOLD analysis project Ga0209751, IMG submission 184019) | Soil microbial communities from Rifle, Colorado - Rifle CSP2_sed 13_1 (SPAdes) (version 2) | ecosystem: Environmental > Terrestrial > Deep subsurface > Rock core/Sediment | place: Rifle...
ATGCCAGCAGCATTCTGGCGATGCAAGCGCTGCTCGCGGGCGAAGTCGCCGTGGCGCAGTCGGTCACCGACGCTTGCGTAAGCGCCAATTTGAGCGGCGCGGACACGGTTTTTATCGGCGCAATTCTTGACAAACCGCTCTACAGCTTCATCGTCAATTCCAAGATCAAGACGCCGCAGGACCTCAAAGGCAAAAGAGTCGGCGTCACGCGCTTCGGCTCCACTCCCGATGCCCTGGCCCGGTCGACGCTTAAAATGTGGGGGCTGGATCCGGCGACAGACGTGACGCTGATCCAACTCAACGAGATGGGACTGCTCGTCCAGGGGCTCGTCAACGGCGTGATCGACGCCGCGCCGATCTCGCTGCCGAGCAACATCCGGGCGAAGAATCTCGGGTTCACCGAGTTGCTTGACCTGACAAAGCTCAACAAGACCTATATCACGGGCACGGTCGTTACCCGGAAGCGTTTCCTCGACGGCCAACACGACGTGGCCAAGCGTTTCATGCGCGGCTTTCTCGAAGGCATGAAGACTTACCTGGAAAACGAAGAGTTCAGCGTGAAGGTGATCCAAAAATGGACGCGGGCGAAAAATCGCGATGAAGTCAAAGAGGCCTATGAGCAGCAGGCGCGCCACATGCTGCGCGTGCCGCGCACCAATCTCGACGGCGTGAGATCAATTCTCGAAGGCATGGAAAAGCTGCCGGGCGCCAAGGGCGCCGACCCGCGCCGCTTCGTCGATTCGAGCTTGCTCGACGAGTTGGAAAAAGAAGGTTTCCTCAAGGGGCTATACAAAAATTAGCCGGGGCGTGGACAATACATATTGGTCATTCGAGAAATATCAAACATAGATCAAGAATGCGCTGGATTACCAGCCGTGGAGAAACTGATGGCGGTTTAGAATCCAACGCCTTGAGTCGCACCGGTTTCGATCTCGTAACGCAAAGGAGTCGTCAATGATTGACCCACGAGGTTTTCGCGCCTGGCACGCATACCAGTATATAATTCTAGCAGGCTCGCTGCTTGCCGCGCTCGCTCCGGCCGTATCGGCGCAGGAGTTGAGCAAACTTCCCTATGTCCCGACGCCTCAAGTGGTTGTCGACGAAATGCTCAAATTGGCCGGCGTCACGGCGGATGACTTCGTTATCGATCTAGGTTCCGGCGATGGCCGCATCGTCATCACCGCCGCCAAGCGATTCAAAGCAAAAGGGTTGGGCGTCGATATCGACGGCAAGCTCGTTGCCCTGAGCAACCGGAACGCGAGAGCGGAGAAGGTCGAGGACCGCGTGGAATTCGCCGAGCGGGACATGTTCAAAACCGAGATCAGCAAAGCGAGCGTGTTGACGCTCTACGTGCTGCCGGATTTTATGCAGAAACTGCGCTCCAAGGTTCTGGCGGAGCTGAAGCCCGGCACGCGCGTGGTGGCGCACGATTATCCTATTGATGAATGGCACCCGGACCGGGTCGTTACTCTCACAGTCCCGGAAAAAATGGAGGCCAACGGCACTGACAAGGCATACCTGTATCTCTGGATCGTGCCGGCCGGCGTCGGAGGCACCTGGCGGGTCGATTTTGATGCCGAAAAAAGAAGCGAAGAGATCATTGTTACCTTCAGCCAACGGTTCCAGAAGATCGACGCCGCCGCGGAGAGGATGCGCCGGCTGCTGCCGATCCAGAATCCGACCCTGACCGGTGCGATGGTCACATTCTCGATTGCATTGGGAACAACGCAGTATCAGTTTTCAGGCCGGGTCGACGGAGATAAAATCGAAGGCACCGCGACAACGTCAAGTGGGAAAGGTCTTCTCAAGTGGCGCGGAACGCGGGTTGCGAAAGGAAGCTAATGTAGTGTCCCTAACGCTTCTTCACAGAAGACGCTCCAACAGGAGCGGGCCTTACGCCCGTGGTCAATGAGTCGGTGGCTTGAGGGCCGCCACCCCGACCCCTTCGAGTGGGATTTTTCACAGCTGGGCCTGGCGAAAGCTTCGCGTTCCTGTGCCCACGGGCTCCAGTCCCACCCGTGTTGGAGCCTGAAAGTATGCCGCCTCGATGGTCAAGAGATTTCTGGGACATACACTAAATGGCCGCATGGCACTCAAATGACTCCCGGGCGGTCGATCGATCCTCGGGTCCAGTCTTGGAGCGGTTCCCGCACTCTTGCCGGAGAGGCGCGACCCGGTTGGTTTTTCCAGAGCCGGACCGTTAACCAGTTCCATTGGTCGGGATATTTTCGAATCAAAGATTCCAAGAAAAAAACCATCTGCCGTGTGTTGCGCTCTATATCTTCGGATAAATTTCCGTCTCGTATCATTTCGATTTCAGGTTCGATCACTAGGTTCATCTCGCCTTGGTAATTGCGCACTAGGTACATCGGCACGACCGGCGCGGCGGACCGCAACGCCAAACTGATAGGCCCGCGCGGAGACGGAACGCGTTGGCCGAATAACGCGGCGTCGACCCGGCCTTTCTTTAAGTTGTCGCCTAGAATGTGAACGATTTCATTTCTCTTCAGTGCAGCGAGAATCTTAGTCACCGCGGTTCTCTTGGCCACCGCTGAAATCACCGATTGGTAGTAGCGGGGCAAGAACTTGGCGATTAATCTTTCGATCCGCGCGTCCGTTGGCATTCGAAACAGGGTGTGGAATCGATAGCCCTCGATACCGAGACGCGTTCCCACGAGAACAAAATTTCCGATATGCGCGCCCAAGGCGATTACGCCCTTGCCTTTCGCCAACGCAGTCTGCAAATTTTCCGCGCCCCGGATCTCGATCGATTTGCGGGCATGTTGGGCGTCGGAGAGCTGCCAAAAACAATCCAGAAGATTTTGCAGGAAATTTTCCTGCACCCCTTTGGCAATCCCTTCTTTCGTCGGAGCGGTGTAACTGTCCCCAAACGCGGCGGACAGATTTCGGACGACGCGTTTTCTGGGAATCGCCAGCCGAATGAACAGGCGCAGGAACGGACGAGATAGTTTCCTGAACAGCCAGCCGGGAAGTCGCCGCTGCATGCCGTAAAAGAAGAGAAAGCAAGCCTCGCAGATGCGATTACCGACCTGCTGATGTGCCAAGTGAAACTTCATCGAGCCGTTCGTGATGATGTTTGGAGGAGTACGGTTTTCCGCCGGATATTGTTGGATGGTTGATTATTACTTGACATATCAAATGTTAGCATATAAAGAATTATTAATCTATCCAGCATGCTGATATCGTGGACATTTCCCGTGATCTACCGGTTTTCGATCAGGAAGGACGCAACTGCTCCGCGACCCTTCGACCCGAGCTCCAGCCTCGGCCGGGGGCTCCCGCTCAGGATTTCGCCCCACCAGCGTAGTGGAAGGTGCCACGGGCTTGCCCGTGGGGCACAACCGGGGACTTCGCTAATCAACGGGTTGATCATCGGCCTGGTCGTTTGGCTTTCGCTGGTTTCGGTTCGGCTCGATGCCCAGACGCTAAAATCCCAGGCCAATCCTGAGTGGGACAAACTCGTCGACGCGGCCAAAAAGGAAGGAAAGGTTGCGGTCTCAATTCCCGCCAGCGCCGAGATGAGAAAACAACTGGAGGAAACTTTCAAGAAGCGCTTCGGAATCGAGATCGAATTATTCACGGCGCGCGGCAGCGCGGCGGTGCGGCGCATGGCCGACGAGTTCAAGGCCGGTGTCCGTCACTTCGACTTGCATATCGGAGGTTCATCTTCGGCGGTCTCGGGCATGTTGGACGAAGGAATCCTGGACGCCATCGAACCCTGGTTGGTGCTGCCGGAGGTCAAAGATCCCAGACAATGGTGGGGCGGCCATATGTGGGTCGATAACGCCAAGAAATTTATTTACGCCTTTCAGGCCTATCTAACCGAGAGCATCTGGTACAGCACGGAGCTGGCGAAGCCCGGCGAACTTCGCTCCTACGACGACTTTCTCAACGCGAAGTGGAAGGGCAAGATCGGCTTTCTCGATCCGCGGTCTCCGGGAGCGGGCGATTCCCACTGGTCGTTCATGTGGGACGTCAAGGGCGAAGCGTACCTCAAGAAATTTGTCGCGCAGGAGCTGCTGCTCGGGCGGGATCAGCGCGTGCTCGCCGAGAGCTTGGCCAAGGGGCGCGTGGCGGTGATGATGGGGCTTACTTATTATAGCTTTGTTCCCTTCATCAAGGCCGGCTTGCCGGTAAGATCGCTGCCGGCATTGAAAGAGGGAACCTACGGCACCGCCGGCAGCGGTAATCTCGCCATCATAAAAAATCCAGCGCACCCCAACGCAACCAAGGTTTTCGTCAATTGGGTTTTGTCCCGCGAGGGACAAGAGATCGTTTCCAAGGCGCTCGGGCAAGCAACTCGCCGTCTAGACGTCGATACCAAATGGCTGCGCGAGGGAGGCGTGATCGCCGCCAAGGATCAAATCTCTGTGCAAGAATACTTGAAAATTGAGAATCAGTCCGAAGAGAAACTCGACAAGGTGCGCGAGCCGGCGCTGAAAGTCGCGCAGGCCCTGTTGAACTAAGCGAAACGATTTTTCGAAAAGGAAATGTTTCAAGTGCCGCAAGATTACTACTCCGACTTTCGCGCCTACTTGGACGAACTTGAAAAACGCGGCAGGCTGCACCGTTGGCGCCGTCCCGTAAATAAGGATACGGAGCTGATGCCGTTGATGCGTCTTCAGTATCGCGGCATCGAGGATGGCAAGCGCCGGGCCTTTCTATACGAGAACGTGCGCGACGGCCAGGGAAAGCAATTCGACATCAGAGTCGCCACAGGGGTTTACGGTTCGTCGCGCGACGTAACGGCTTTGGGTTTGGGGTGCGACGACCCGCGCGATATTTACGAGAAGTGGCGCGACGCGCTGGCGCATCCGCATGAGCCGAGAATCGTCAGCAGCGCGCCGGTGCAAGAAGAGGTTTACAGCGGCGCCAGGCTCAACGAATTCCCCGTGACCCGGCTCCCATCGCCTGTGGAAGAGCCGGGGTTCAGTTGCGGCATCCGCGTCACCGCTCCGTTCATCACCAAAGATCCGGACACGGGAATGCGAAACGTCGGCATGTACAGCGGCCATTTCCGTGCCGACCACAAGCTCATCGCCGGCATCGCCCGCACCCACCACGCGCTGCTCTATCATCACCCGAGCGCCGTGCGCCGCAAGGAACCGCTGCCTGTGGCGATCGTTTTGGGCAGCCTGCCGGACGTCACCTATGTTTCCGCGGCGAATCTTCCGTACGGCATCGATGAGATCGCCGTGGCCGGCGGCATTCGCCGGCGTCCCGTGGAAATGGTTGCGTGCAAGACCATTCCTCTCGAAGTTCCCGCCGATGCCGAGATCGTCATCGAAGGCGAAATTTCCATGGACGCCATGGAGCGGAGCGAGCCGTTCAGCGACTATCCCGGTTATCTGATGGCTGAGCGCGGCCTGCGGCCGGTCATCGATATCAAAGCGATCACCCACCGGCGCGACGCGATCTTCACGGCGATTCTGGTCGGCCTGCCGCCGAGCGAGTCCAACGGCATCTCGCGCAGTTGCCGCGAATTGATGCTCTACAATTTCCTTAAATACAGCTGCAACATCCCGGAGGTCCTGGAAGTTTGTTGCCCCGAAATGGGCGGCGGCTGGAACTGGTGGGTGATTCGCATGGCGAAAAGCCATCCGACCAAGCCGAAGCAGGCGCTGCAAGCGGCTTCGGGCATGGACACCACCAATAAGATCATCATTACCGTCGACGAAGACATCGATCCGAAGGACCCGGAGATGGTGATGTGGGCGATGAGCTTCGCGATGCAGCCGCACCGCGACGCGCAAATCGTCACGGGGAAAAGTCCACTGCTCGATCCATCGGCCTACGCGCTGATGAACAATCCCGAAGAACGCTTCTTCCCGCCGCCCGTCGGCTGCTCCGGTTTGCTGATCGACGCCACGCGCAAGGGCAAATATCCGCCGGTGGGTTTACCGAAAAAGCGATTCATGGAGCGGGCGCTGGAAATTTGGCGCGAAGAAGAGATGCCCGAGCTCAAGCTGCGCAATCCCTGGTACGGTTACCCGCTCGATCTTTGGACCGCCCAGGACGATGAGTTGGCGGAGGCGGTAGCGCGCGGCGATTATTTTTATTCGGTCAAAAAGTAGAAAGGAATAACTCTGCCCGTGGCAAAACGATCGACCAGTTACGACGCTTGGCTGCGCGAAGAAGGAATCCCCGTCGTCGAAGGGTATGGGATCGAGGACGTGACCGTGCTGCCGCGCAAGCCGTGGCAGCGCACTGGCGGCAGCGGCGCCTACATCGAGCTTAAAGGAATGGAGGGTTTCACCGGGATGTACGTCGGCGAAATCCCGGCGCGCGGCGCGCTCCATCCTGAGCATCACCTTTACGAGGAATTGATTTATATCATCCGCGGCGTCGGCGCCACGGAAATCTGGTCCGCCGGCGATGAAAAACGGAAGATGCATTTCGAATGGCAGCAGGGAAGCCTGTTCGCGATTCCGCTCAACGCGCGCCACCGCATGATCAACGGCAGCAACGAGCCGGTGGTTTTCCTGGCTGTCACCAGCGCGCCGCTGATGATCGATTTGCTGCACAATGTTCCGTTCGTGCTCGGTTGCGAATACAAATTCGCCGATCGCTTTGACGGGCAGTCAAACTATTTCGTGCCGACCAACGATCGAAAGGAAGTAGGCGGCTTCGTCAACTGGGAATCGAACTTTATCGCCGATGCGCGCGGCGCGCTGGTCGATCCGTCCGAGGCGAAGGGCTACGGCGTGCGCATCACGTCGTTCGACATGGGCGGCAGCACGCTGGTCGGCCACATCGCCGAGTGGCCCGTCGGCCGTTATCACAAGGCCCATTACCATCAAGGCGGCGCGATTCTTCTCATCCTTCGATCGGAGGGTTACACGCTCATGTGGCCGCAGGAAGCGGGTATTCGCCCCTATTGTTCCGGCCACGGCGACAAAGTCGTGCGCGTGAACTGGCGCGAAGGGAGCGTGTTCAGCCCGCCGAGCGGCTGGTTCCATCAGCATTTCAACACCGGCAAAGAAAAGGCGCGGCAGTTGGCGTTCCGCTACAGCGGCGAGTCGGGAAAATATCTGCTCGGTTGCTGGCGCGCGATTAATAAGGAGGGCGTGCGTACAAGCATCCGGGAGGGCGGCACGCTGATCGAATACGAAGACGAGGATCCGCAGATTCAAAAAGACTTCGACGCGGCGCTGAAGAAAACCGGAGTTTCAATGGAGATGCCGCAGTTCAATTACGCGTCCCTGTGAGGGCGACGGAGCAAACCGCCATGAGTTGTTGTCGTATTTTCCTCGTTGGATATCTGCTGTTGTGGCCCGCGCTCTTGGTCGCGCAAATTCACAAACCGGCTGCGCCAAGCGAATGGGAAAGGACTGTCGATCTCGCGAAAAAAGAAGCTAGAGTCGTAGTCTCTGTTCCCACAAGCGCGGAGCTTCGCAAGGAATTTGAGACCGGATTTCAGAAGGCTTTTCCGGGCATCGAGCTTGAGCTTAACGCAGCGCGCGGCGCCGGCAACATCAACAAGATCATCGAGGAACAAAACGCCGGCGTACGTAATGTCGATTTGCACATCGGCGGCACGACGTCGATCATTACGGGCCTGCTCGCTCAGAATCTCTTAGATCCCGTCATGCCGGCAATGTTGCTGGCGGAAGTCAGAGATCCGAAACAGTGGTGGGGCGGTCACATCTGGGCGGACAACGCCAAGAAGTACGTTTATAGTTTTAACGCCTACATAACCGAAACCATCTGGTACAACTCGACGCTGGTGAAGCCCGGGGAGATTAGTTCCTGGGACAGCCTGCTCGATCCCAAATGGAAGGGAAAGATCGCCATCTTGGACCCGCGCACGCCCGGCTCGGGGGAGTCGAATTGGGCTTTTCTCCTGAAAATCAAAGGGGAGCCATTCCTGGCCAGGCTCGCGGCTCAAGAGATGATGGTCGGGCGCAATCTGCGCCAGCTCGGCGAGGCGGTGGCGCGTGGCAAGTCGGCGGTCTCCATCGGCGTCTCGTATTATACCTACTTGCCGTTCATCAAAGCCGGACTCCCGGTCAAGTCGATATCGACGCTCAAAGAGGGCTATTACGCCGGGAGCGGCAGCGGCAATCTCGCGCTGCTCAAAAACTCCGCTCATCCCAACGCTGCCAAGGTCTTCGTGAACTGGCTTCTGTCCAAAGAGGGCCAGAGCGCGGTCACCAAAGCCCTGGGGCAACCGACGCGCCGTTTTGACATCGATACGAAATGGACGAAGGAGTACGGCCATCCCGCGGCGAAGGATTTCTTAACGCCGGAAAAATTCGATGAGCTGGAGAACAGCTCCGAGGAAGTCATCGTCAATTATCGCAAGCCGGCGATGGCGGTGGCGGAAAAACTTTTCAGGTAAGTGGTTCAGAGGAAATTCAAGTATGAGTCCTATAAGTCGTATCGGTCTTATTCGGAAAAGCTTGGTGGTGGTGGCGCTCGCGGCAATTTGCCTGCACGCCGGTTCAGCCCTCGCTCAATCCAAGCCATCTGACTGGGAAAAGATCGTCGAAGCGGGCCGCAAGGAAGGCAAGGTCGTCGCCTCGATTCCCCCCAGCGCCGAGCTCAGAAAACTCATGGAGCTGACCTTTCCCAAGCGCTTCGGGATCGGCGTGGAGTTCGTTCCCGCCCGAGGCGGCAACATCATTCGCCGGATGGTGGACGAAGCCAAGGCGGGCGTTCAGTATTTCGATCTGCACATCGGCGGCACGGAGTCGGCGATTACCGGACTTTTGCCCGAAAACGTTCTCGCGCCGGTGGAGCCGTTTTTCCTTTTGCCCGAAGTGAAAGACCCCAAGCAGTGGTGGGGCGGCCATATCTGGGCCGACAACGCCAAGCGCTATATCCACGCCTTCCTCGCGTATCAAACCGTGAGTTTATGGAGCAATTCCGGCCTCTACAAACCGGCCGAGTTCAAATCCTTCGACGACCTGCTGGACCTTAAACTGCAGGGCAAGATCGGCATCAGCGATCCGCGGACTCCGGGATCGGGCAACTCCATGTGGTCCTACATGAATTACATCAAGGGCGAGGAGTATCTGAAACGCTTGGTAGCGCAAAAATTATTCGTAACCCGCGATCTCCGCCTGCTCGCGGAAAATCTTGCCCGAGGGAAAATCGCCGTCACTTCGGGCATCGCCTATTCCGAATTTCTCCCGTTTCTAAAAGCGGGCCTGCCGATCGTCCCGTTGCCGGTGCCGAAGGAGGGGCTCTACGTCAGCGGCGGCTACGGCCACCTGATGATTTTCAAAAACCAGCCCCATCCCAACGCGACGAAAGTATTCGTGAACTGGCTGCTCGGGCGCGACGGTCAAGAGCTTTTTGGCAGAGCCATGGGAGTCGGGTCGCGGCGTCTGGACATCGACACCCGATGGCTTAAGGAGTTCGGCGTGATCGCAGCCAAAGATTTTTTGACGTTGGACCAGTATTACAAATACGAAAACCAATCGGAGGAAAAAGTCTACAAGATAAGAGAGCCGGGAGCCGCGGCAGCGCGCCGGCTTCTTGGGGAATAGGCAATCGATCGGGTGAACTATGAAATTTTTGTTTCTCTTGGTTCTTATTGCAGCTTCGATTCTGAAGAGCACCTTTGCCGACGCGCAAAGCGGACAATCTGCCCAGGGCGATTGGGGCAGGATCGTCGAAGCCGGCAAAAAGGAAGGCAAGGTCGTCGTCTCGATTCCGGCCAGCGCCGAGCTGAGAAAGGAAGTCGACCGAGTTTTCAAACAGCGCTTCGGCATCGAGGCCGAACTGAACGCGGGCCGGGCGGCTGCCATCGTCGGGAAAATCCAGCAGGAGGTAAAGTCCGGCGTCTTTAATTTCGATGTCCACATGGGCGGCAGCGAATCGATGGTCACCGGGCTGCTCGCCGAAGGCATCTTGGAGCCGTTCGAGCCGGCGATGATCCTGCCGGAAGTGAAGGACCCCAAGCAATGGTGGGGCGGCCATATTTGGATCGACAACGCCAAACGATTTATCTATTCGTCCCAGGCCTACCAGACCGAGAACATCTGGTACAACACCGAGCTGGTCAAGCCGGAGGAGTTCCGTTCTTTCAGCGACCTGCTTCATCCCAAGTGGGTCGGCAAGATCGGTTACCTCGACCCGCGCACGCCGGGATCGGGAACCTCGATCTGGTCCTTTCTCTGGCAGCTAAGAGGAGAAGCCTTCGTAAGAAAATTGGCGGGCCAAAAGCTCTTTCTGAGCCGCGATCAGCGGGTGCTGGCGGAAAGTCTCGCCAAGGGAAAGGTCTCCCTCGTCATTGGCCTCACCTACTACTCGTTTCTTCCTTTTATTAAAGCCGGGCTACCGGTGAAGCCACTCCCCAACCCGCGCGACGAGGTCTACGTCAGCGGCGGCAGCGGCCACGTCACGATCATCAAGGGCGCTCCCCATCCCAACGCGGCGAAAGTTTTCGTCAACTGGTTCCTCGGAAAAGAAGGGCAGGAGATTTTCAGCAAAGCGATGGGACAAGGCACCCGACGTTTTGACGTCGATACGCACTGGCTGAAGGAGTTCGGCGTGATCGCGGCCAAAGACAGCCTGACCCCGGACCAATACCCCAAGCTGGAGAACCAGTCGGAAGACAGGGTTTATAAGGTGCGCGAGCCGGCGGCGGAACTGGCGCGCAAGATACTGGAGTGAAGTGACTGTGTCGCAATGTCATCCTGAGGCGATAGCCGAAGGATCTCGTTTAAGTAACCGGTGGGAAATCTTAGATTCTTCGCTTCGCTCAGAATGACAGTCATGCCGTTTTCACGATTGCGACACAGTATCTGAGAGGAAAATCATGGCCGATAATTACTACAACGATCTGCGCGAGTTCATCGGCTCGCTGGACAAGCGCGGCTTGCTTTACCGCTGGCAACGGCCGGTCAACAAAGACAGCGAGCTGATGCCGCTGATGCGGCTCCAGTATCGCGGCCGCGCCGACGCCGAGCGCCAGGCGTTTCTCTATGAGAACGTCATCGATGGCCGGGGGCGGAGCTATGGAATCAGGGTCTTGACCGGCGCTTACGGCGCGTCGCGCAGGATCGTCGGCCTGGGCATGGGCTGTGAAAATCCCGCGGACATGTACGAGCGCTGGCGCCACGCCGTCGCCAAGCCGATCGACCCGGTGACGGTGCAGAGCGGGCCGGTTCACGAAGAAGTTCACGTCGGCGCGGAGCTGGAAAAAATCGGCTTAACGATGCTGCCGGCGCCGGTGGAGGAGCCGGGCTTCAGCGGCGATACCCGCGTCACCGGCCCTTTTATCACGCGCGAAGCGGAGAGCGGCGTGCGCAACGTCGGCATGTACAGCGGCCACTTTCGGCCGCCGAATCAGTTGCTGGCGGGCATCGGTCCCTCCCATCACGCGATGCTCTACCATTATCCGAGCGCCAAGCGGCGGCGCGAGCCGCTTCCGGTGGCGATCGTTTTGGGAACGCTTCCCGACATTAATTTTGTCGCGGCGGCGAACCTTCCCTATGGATTGGATGAGCTTGCGGTCGCCGGCGGAATTAGAAAGCGCCCGGTGGAGCTGGTGCGCTGCAAGACCGTGCCACTCGAAGTTCCCGCCGAAGCTGAGATCGTCATCGAAGGCGAAATCTCCACCGAGAGGCTGGAAGCGGAGCAGCCCTTCAGCGATTTCCCCGGTTATCTGATGGTCGAGCGCCACCGCCGGCCGGTGGTGAGGGTTACGGCGATCACCCACCGGCGCAACGCGATGTTGACCTCGATACTGGTGGGCTTGCCGCCGAGCGAGTCCAATGGCATCTCGCGCAGCTGCCGCGAGATGATGCTCTACAGCTTTCTCAAGTACAGCTGCAATCTCCCCGACGTGCTCGAAGTCTGCTGTCCCGAGATGGGCGGCGGTTGGAACTGGTGGGTGATCCGCATGCGCAAGGGCCATCCGAGCAAACCCCAGCAGGCGCTGCAAGCCGCCTCGGGCATGGACCCGGCGAACAAAGTCATCATCGTCGTCGACGAAGATATAGACCCGAAAGATCCCGACATGGTGATGTGGGCGCTGAGTTTTTCCATGCAGCCCCATCGCGACGCGCGCATCATCACCGGACGCGTGCCGCTGCTCGACCCGTCGGCCTATTCTTTAATCAGCAAACCGGAGGAGCGCAGCTATCCGCCGCCGGTGGGCTGCTCCGGACTCTTGATCGATGCCACGCGCAAGGGCCCGTACCCGCCGGTTGGTTTGCCCAAGCAGAAATATATGGAGCGGGCCCTGGAGATTTGGAAGGAAGAAGAGTTGCCGCCCTTGGCGCTCAAGAGTCCCTGGTACGGTTACGCGTTGGGTTTGTGGAACGCCGAGGATGACGCGATGGCGGAAGCGATTGCCAGAGGAGAGCCGGTCGTCATCGATGAAAAGCTAAAAGGGTGAACGCAATCTCGTGCAAGGTTGTAATGGACGCCCAGGAATCCCATAACGTCACGCTGAAGATCAACGGCGAAGTTCGTCAGCTCGACGTCGAATCCAATTGGACGCTCAATGATGTGTTGAGAAATCGTCTGGATCTCACGGGCACCAAGCGGGCCTGCGACTATGGCGGCTGCGGTTCCTGCACCGTGCTGATGGACGGTGTGGATGTTTACTCTTGCTCCATCTTAGCGGTGGAGGCGGAAGGCAAAGAAATCCTAACCATCGAAGGGCTCGGCAACAGCGAAAACCTTCACCCTCTGCAAAAGAGTTTTGCGCTTTCCTACGCGGCCCAGTGCGGTTGGTGCACGCCGGGAATGATCATGTCCGCCAAGGCGTTGCTAAATCGCAACCCGAATCCTACGGAAGCCGAAGTGCGCGCGGCGCTCGCGGGGGTGCTGTGCCGCTGCACGGGCTACACGTCCATCGTCAAAGCCGTGCTCGAAGCCGCTGGCGTCATGAGAGGAGAGCCGTGAGCGGGGAATTCTTCACCGTCGGCAAATCGGTTGCGCCGGTTTTCGGCATTGAAAAGGCGACCGGCGAGATGCGCTTTCCCGCCGACGTCAATCTGCCGAACATGCTCTGGATGAAAATCCTGCGCAGCCCCCATGCCCACGCAAAGATCGCCGCAATCGATGTAAGCGACGCGTTAAAAATGCCGGGTGTGGCGGCGGTGCTGGCGCATGAGGACGTGCCCAAAGTGCTCTTCGGATCCTACCAGAACGAAATCTATCCTCTCGATGAAGAGATGCGCTTTGTCGGCGACACCGTGGCGGCGGTGGCGGCGGAGGATTGGAACCTCGCCGAGCAAGCGATCCGCGTCATTCGCGTCACCTATGAAACTCTGCCAGCCGTTTTGGATGCGGAAGCCGGTGCGGCGCCGGGTGCGCCGGACGCGGTGCTCCATTATCCCGAGCGTCATGAGATCAAGCCCGGCGACATCAGGCCCGACCAGTTGGGCACCTTCGGCAACGTCGTCGGTCTTAAAGAGGGCGGGCCGACGGTGGTGAATCAGCGCGGCGAGGTGGAATTGGGATTCGCGCAAAGCGACGTCGTGGTGGAACGTATTTTTCGCCAGTCGGAGGTCAACGCCGTTTCCCACGAGCCGCGCGCCTGCGTCGCCGTCTATGAAAACGACCGCTGCACCCTGTGGTGCTCGGTGCAGGATCCCTATCGACTACAGGACAGCGCGGCGCGCGTGCTCGGCTTGCCCATGGAAGCCGTGCGTGTCGTTTCGGCCAATCTCGGCGGCGCCTTCGGCGTCAAAGTCACCGGGCGCTTCGCGGTTCTGTGCGCGCTCATGGCGCGCAAGACCGGCCGTCCGGTAAAAATCTGGTTCACCCGGGAGGAAGAGAGTCTCGATTCGCACAACCGCTCCGCGCTCACCCATTACGTCAAAGCGGGGGCGAAAAAAGACGGTTCTCTCACGGCGCTTGAGATCCGCACCTATCAGGACAACGGCTACTGGCCCTTCGGCGGTCTCGGGCAAAACATCGCGTTCGCGATCTCGACGCGCCCCATCGATCTCTATCATCGTTGCCCCAACGTCAAGTGGGAAGTCTTCGCGGTGCGCACCAACTATCCGAGCACCGGGCCCTATCGCGGGCGCGCCGACGCTGAGAGCCACTTTCCCATCGAATCAGTGATGGATGAGCTTGCCCACGGACTACAAATGGACCCCATCGAGTTTCGGCTCAAGAACCGGCTTCACGAAGGCGACGATCTCTGCTCGGCGCCGGGAAAAGTTGTGTCCACGGTCTGGGTCGAAGAAGCGGTGCGCGCCGGCGCCAAGGCGATCGGCTGGGAACGCCGGTCCCTAGTCCCCGCCGCGCATCTCGGGCCGCGCAAGCGAGGCATCGGCATGGCGATGGTGATCCATAGCTGCGGCAGCAATCCCGCCGGTACTTCTGAAGCGGAGGTTGTTATTGATCGCGACGGACGAATCTCGCTCTACTCCGGGACGCCGGACCAGGGCTCGGAGCAGCAAACGACGCTTCGCCAGATGGTCGCGGAGATCTTCGGCGTCGCCCTCGAAGAGGTGCGCGGCAGCAACGCGGACACATCGACCTGCCCGTACGATTCCGGTCCGTTTTCAAGCCGGACCGTTTATGCCACCGGCATCGCCGCGAGCAGGGCGGCCGAGGAGGCGAGGAAGAAAGTGCTGAAGCAGGCCGCGAGTTTGTTGAAACGCGAGACCCGTGATCTCGACGTTGGCAAGCATGCAGTTTGGATTCGCTCTGAGCCTTCGCGCAAGCTGCATCTCAGCGACGTCGTCGGCTTTGCCGGCGGATCCATCAGAGGGACGGGCATCCACAACGGTAAGGAGGATCGTCTTTTTGCTTACGGCTTCGCCGCGGCGTTCGCGGAAGTGGAAGTCGACGTGGAGACGGGGGAGGTCAAAATTCTCCGACTAGTTTCGTCGCACGACGTCGGCCGGGCGATCAATCCGATGATTGTCGAAGGGCAGATTCTCGGCGGCGCGGCGCAGGGGTTGGGTTACGCATTGACCGAAGGGTTCTGCTTCGATCCCAGAACCGGCACGGCGCTCAATCAGTGGTTTCTCGATCTGCGCACGCCGTCGATTTTGGACATTCCCGACATCGAGCCCGTCATCGTCGAGCTGGGCGAGCCGACCCATCCCTTCGGCGCCAAAGGATGCTCTGAGATTTCCTACGTCGGCGTCGCGCCGGCGATCGCCAACGCAATTTACAACGCCGGCGGCATCCGTTTGACCGAGCTGCCGATGACGCCGGACCGGGTGCTCAAGGCGCTGCAAGAGACTCAAGGGAGCGCCCGTTGATCAACTTCAAGCATATCAACGCCGTTTCGACGGAGGACGCCGTGGCCGCGCTGGGCCGCTACGGCGAAGCGGCGCGAGTTTTGGCCGGTGGCCAGGATCTCTTGTTTCGCATCAAGAAATACATCGTCCAGCCGGAGTGCGTGATCAATCTCAAGACCATTCCGGGCCTGAGCACCATCCGCTGGAGTCCGGAAAAAAATCTTCGGGTCGGCGCGCTCACAACGCTTTCGGCGCTCGCGCGCTCCGCCGAGCTGCAACGAGATTACGCGGTTTTGGCCGAGGCGGCGGGAGTCGTCGCGTCGCCGCAGATTCGCAACCTGGGAACACTGGGAGGCAACATCTGCCAGGATGTCTGGTGCTGGTATCTCCAGGACGGATTTTCCTGCTGGAAGTCCGGCGGCAAGTTCTGCGATCTCGCCGGGGGCGACAGCCGGTATTACGGCAGCGTGATGGGCGGCCATCTCTGTCTCTCGAATCATCCTTCCGATACCGCCGTGGCGCTCGCGGCGCTGGATGCCAAGCTTCACGTCGTCTCGCCCAAGGGCGGGCGGGTCGCTCCCATCAGCGATTTTCTCTGCGGCCACAACTGGGTCGGTGGCCGGCTCCAATCCCACACTCTGGGCCTTGACGAGATCGTCACTGAGATCGAAGTTCCCTTTCGCCCGACGCATAGCACCTACGCTAAATTCGCCCTGAGGAAGTCGTGGGACTTCGCCATCGCGAGCGTTGCAGTGAGCGCGGTGATTAGAGATCGCGTGTGCGAAGATTTGAGGATCGTTTTGGGCGGCGTCGCGACTTTCCCCTATCGGAGTCACGAGGCGGAAAGACTCTTGCGCGACCGCGAGATCGACAAGGCTTCGGCAGGCGCGGGGGCGGAAGCCGCGCTCGAAAATGCCAGGCCGCTCAAAATGAACGGTTACAAAGTCGAGTTGAGCAAAACTCTGGTCCGGCGCGCGCTGTTGTCGCTCGCCGGTGAAAAAGATTCTCACTGATTGGAGTCGAATCGATGGCGGTAAAAGACCTGCGCGAGTGGATCGATGATCTTGAGGAAAGAAACGATCTGAAGCGCGTCAAAGCGGAAGTCGATTGGAACGAAGAGATCGGCGCGATCACGCGGGAGGTCTCCAGCCAGTTCGGGCCGGCGTTGCTCTTCGAGAACATCAAGGGGCATAAGAACACGCTCTGCCGCCGGCTGTTCACCAATGGCACGGGCACCAAGGAACGGGTCTGCCGGATTCTGGGAGTGTCCGAAAAGTCCTCCTATCGCGAGCTTGTGGCGATTTTCAAAGAGCGCTTTTCCAAGCCGCTCAAGCCGGTGACGGCGAGCAGCGGACCGGTCAAAGAGAACATCATCAAGAAGGATGCCGTCGATCTCTTTCAGTTCCCGGTTCCCAAATGGAATCCCTATGACGGTGGCCGCTACATCATGACGTCGGCGAGCGTGGTCACCAGAGATCTGGACAACGGCATTCTCAACGCCGGTACCTATCGCGGCATGATCGCCCAGAAGAATACCATCGGTGTCCTGCTGGCTATGACCCAAGGCTGGGGCAAGCACTTCAGCAAATACATAAACCGCGGCCAGGAGATGCCCGTGGCCGTGGTGATCGGCTGGGACCAGGCGCTGTTCATGTCGGCCTCGACGCCGGTCAATCATCCCGAATATGAATTGGCCGGCTCTCTTCGCGGCGCGCCTGTGGAGTTGGTGAAATGCGAGACCAACGATCTGATGGTTCCCGCATCGGCGGAAATCGTCCTCGAGGGATTTGTTTCCGCGGACCCAAAGACGTTCGAGCCGGAAGGCCCGTTCAGCGAATATCCGGGATACTACGCCGGACGCAAGACGCCGAAGCACGCCATTCGCGTCGAATGCATCACCCACCGCAACGATCCGATCTTTCACGGCTGTCTCACCGGCTCTAGCCCTGGGCGAACCAACGAGGGGACGACCTGGACGCCGGCGACTTTCTCGGCCATGGCCTGGCAATATTTGGAAGAGGCCGGGGTGCCGAACGTCACCGGCGTTTGGCGCGGCAAATGGCCGGAACTCTTGCGCGTGCAGATCCGCAAGAGCCATCGAGGTCACGCCCAGCAGGTGGCCAACGCGCTCTGGGGTTGCCACCTCGCCAACTACGCGGGGAAGCATCTGATCGTCGTCGACGACGACATCGACATTCACGATTGGGAAGCGATCGAGTGGGCGCTCTGCTACCGGATCAACGCCGGGCTCGGTGACATCACGACCTTCCCAGGCACGTCGGGCTCGATGCTCGATCCCAGCGTACCGTCCGAGGAAAGAGATTCGGTCAAGTACGGCCACGGCAAGTGGACCCGGGTCTTGCTCGACGCCACGATCAACTGGGAGATCGAGCCGCAGGAGCAATACGGCGGCAACCGCTACCCGCCGCTGGGTACGGCGATTTCCCCGGAGATGAGAGAGACGCTGAAGCGGCGGTGGAAAGAGTATGGCTTTTGAAAGAAACGGAGGCGGGCATGGCTAAGTCCACAAAAGTTTTCGCCGTCATCTTCTCGCTGATTGCGCTTTCGCTCCAATGCGCCGCCTCTGCGACGGCCGCGGACAACCGCAAAGCGGTGCGTCTCAAGGTGGGCTACGCGTCCATTAGCGGGAATCGCATACCGCTCTGGGCCACGCAGGATATGAAATTTTTCTCTCGCAACGGCCTGGACGCCGAGCTGATCTTCATTGCCAGCTCCTCTCAGGGCATGCCGGCGCTGCTCTCCGGCGAGGTGCCGATCTATTCCGGGTCCTTCGACACTGCGGCCCAGGCAGCCGCCGCCGGGGCGGATCTTGTGATCATCGGTAGCAGCGAGCCGACTCCCTACAAGCTCATCGTCAAGCCCGACATAAAGAGCGTCGCGGAGCTCAGGGGCAAGAAGGTCGGCATCGACCGCATAGGCGGCGCGAGTTATTACGCGACGCGTCGGATCCTGGCCAAGCTCGGCTTGAAGCCGGAAGACGTGGAGTACATGCAGGTCACCGGCGGCGGCAACCAGCGCGTCGCGGCCTTTCATTCCGGCGTCTTGAGCGCGGTGGTCAGCACCGTGGAGCGCTTCGAGCGAGCGGGGATTCCCTATCGCGCGTTGGCGGACGCCGTCGATCTGGGAATCAGAATCATCGGCAACGCCTACATCACGACCCGATCCTTTCGCGATCAGAACCGCGACACGGTGCAGCGGTTTATCAAAGCCCTGGTGGAGGGAACGCATTGGGTCAAGGATCCGAAAAACCGTTCTGCCGTCAAACAGCTCGTCAGCCGGCGGCTGCGGACCGACGATCCCGCGGTGCTCGAGTTGAACTACCGGATGTACGTCGAGCCCCTGTCGCCGTTTCCCGATACCGATCTCGACGATCTCAAGACGAATCTGGCCCAATTGGCGGAAAACAACGCCCGGCTGCGGGATTTAGACCTGGCCAGATTCGTCGATAACAGTTTCATCCAACGCTTGCAGCGGCGCTAAGGAGGGTAAGGTGGAACGGGGACAGGTCAAAGACTTGCGCAGCTTCCTCGCCGACGTGAAACGGCTTCATCCCGAGGAGTTGATCATCGTCGAGCGCGAGATGGATCTGCGCTTTGAAATCTCAGCGCTGCACGTGAAGCTCGACCGCGCGCATAAATTTCCCATCACGTTGTTCACCAAGCTGCGCAACGTCGAGGGCAAGCCCTGCGCTTTCCCTCTGCTGTCGAATCTTTTTGCCAGCCGGCGGCTCTGCGCCCTGGCACTCGAATCTTCCGAAGAAAGAGCCGGCCTGGACTACGACGCGCGCAGCCAGAATTTGAAAACGCCGGTGGTCGTCGGCCGAGCCGAGGCGCCGGCGAAACAGGTCATGCGCCGCGGCGACGAGGTCAATCTCTATGATTTTCCCGTGCCGCTGCCCTACCACATGGAAGGCGGCCGGACGATTCTCGGCTCGGTGATCACCACCCTCGATAATCACGAGGGAAACGTCTACAACTGCGCCTATCAGACGCTGCGCCTCCTCGGTCCCCGAAAAGTTACGGTCGGACTCGGCGAAGGCACGCATAACTGGGAGCGCTACCGCGAGAGGGTCGCGAACACCGGCGAAGGTTTGCCGGTGATCGCCTGGATAGGCCATCATCCGGCGGCCTGCATGGGCGCACTCACGCGGGTGCCCATCGACGTCGATGAATATTCAGTGATCGGCGGCGCGCTCGGCGAGCCGCTGCGGCTCACGCCGTCGGAGACCTGGGGCGAGAGATTTCTCGTGCCGGCGGACGCCGAGATCGTCATCGAAGGGATCATCCCGCCCAAGGAGCGCGGGCGCCACGGCCTGCGCGCAGACTTCGCGCGCTACTATTCGCCGGAGACGCTGAGACCGGTGATGGAAGTGAAGGCGATCACCCACCGGCGCGACGCGATCTATCACGACATTCATCTGGGCGGACGGGACCAGGATCATCTGGGGGGTATCCCGCTCGAGGGCTCGCTCCACCGCGCTATCAAGCAGGCGGTGCCCACGGTTACAAATGTCCATTTGCCTTCCTCGGGTTGCAGCCGCTTCCACGCCTACGTGCAGATTAAAAAAACTGCCGCGGGCCAGGGACGGGAGGCGATCGTGGCCGCCCTCGGCGTCGACCGAAGAGTCAAGCATGTGGTGGTCGTGGATGAGGACATCAATATCTTCGACGACGCCGAAGTCCTCTGGGCGGTCGCCACGCGCAGCCGCTGGGACCGCGACATGATCGTTATTCCGAACCTGATCTGCACCACCCGCGATCCGACGGCGTACGCCGGCAGCCCGGGGGATTTGAGCTATCACGCTTACACCGTGGCCAAGGGCGGCATCGACGCGACCATGCCCGCGCCGCCCGAGCCCTTCGAAATCCGGATCAAGGTGCCTGAAGAGGTGATGAATAAAGTTCAACTTCAGGACTACATCGGCGACGAGCTGTTGTCGAAGATTCCGCTCGACGCCTGAGGGGAAAAGAACATGGCTAGCTCCATGAGAGTCGTCTGTCCGGGCTGCGAAGAAGAGTTTCTCGTTTCACCGCAGTTCGAGCGCATGAAGATCGCGGCGAAATGTCCGTTTTGCGAAAAAGAGTTTCCCATCGAGCAGGCGAAAAAAGTCGTGCGCCCCAGCCCGATTCTGCTCGTCAAGTGAGGCGGGGAATACCAATGGCGAAGCCGCGTCCCAAAGCAAGAACCAAACCCTACTTTCGCGATCTCCGGGATTTCATCGCGCTTTTAGAGGAAACCGGAAATCTTTATCGCATCGGCGAAAGGATCGACAAAAACAGCGAGCTGATGCCGCTGGTGCGCTGGCAGTACCAAGGATTGCCCGATGGCCAACGAAAAGCATTCCTCTTCGAAAACGTCAGCGATCCTCAAGGAAAGAATTACGACTGCCGCGTGGCAGTCGGCGTGCTCGGCGCGTCGCGTGAGATATACAAGATGGCGCTGGGCGTGGCCGACGACGATAACGCGGGCGCGGTGGCGGAGCGGTGGAATCTTGCCCTGAGCCAGCCGATCCCGCCGCGGATCGTGAAGAGCGGCCCGGTCAAAGAAGTCGTGCTGAAAGGCAAAGAAATCTCCCGCCCCAACGGCGGTCTGCTAAAATTTCCCGTCCCCATCAGCAACCCGGGCTTCGACGGCGGGCCGTTTCTAACCGCGCCCTATGTCGTCACAAAAGATCCCGAGACCGGTGTCACCAACGTCGGCACCTACCGCTGCATGATCAAGGGGCCGGACAAGATGGGCGTCAGCGTTTCGCCGGCGCAGCATATCGGCATCCACTTCCACAAATGCAAGGAGAAAAAAATTCCCCTGCAAGCGGCCATCGTGCTCGGCTGCAGCCCGGCCATCGGTTTGGCCAGCGTCGCCAAGGTGGGCTACGACCGCAATGAGTATGCCGTCGCGGGCGGCATCGCGGGCGAACCGATTGCGCTCGTCAAGTGCGAGAGCGTCGATCTCGAAGTGCCGGCCCGCGCGGAGATCGTCATCGAGGGAGAAATCCCCACCGACGTGATGGAACCCGAGGGCCCGTTCGGGGAGTTTACCGGCTACATGGGCGGGCAGCTGATGAACGGAATTTTTCTGGTTAAGTGCATTACCCATCGAAAAGAGCCGATCCTGCAGATGTTCACCGAGGGCGTGCCGAGCGAGAGCGGCGTTATGCGTAAGATGGGTTATGAGGCGACGCTTTACAAACTGCTCAAATACGACTGCAACATCCCCGCGGTCATCAATGTGACGCTGCATGAGTCGAGCGGCAGCCGAAAATTAGTCGTTATCCGCATGAAAAAGACCAACCCCGCGCAACCCTGGCAAGCGCTTCAGGCGGCGGTGGCGCTCGATCCGAGCCATGGGAAATTTTTGATTGCGGTGGACGAAGACATCGACTCCGAAGACGCCGACTCGGTCAACTGGGCGCTGAGCTTTCGCATGCAGCCGCATCGGGACGTGAAGATCACGACCCATAAGTTCGCCGGCCTCGATCCCTCGGCGGCGCCGCCGGGCTCGTCACATACCGAGGCGCGGTTTCCATCGCCATCGGGCTGCTCCGCGATCATGATCGACGCGACGCGCAAATGGCCCTATCCGCCGGTGGCCTTGCCGTCGAAAAAATATATGGAAGCAGCGAAGGCGAAATGGGAGAAGCTCGGTTTGCCGCCGCTGAAACCGAAAATGCCCTGGTATGGCTACAGCCTGGGGCACTGGGATGAGGAAGACGTGGAAAACGCCGAGTCGGCGGTGCGCGGCGATTATCGGCAGGTGGCGGAGCGTTTGCAAAAGAAAGCAATCAAACTCTGAGGCCCGACGGGCTGCTCAAAGGGGGACGGCAGCGCCGTTTCAAAGGAGAAAGCAAAATGACGGATGCCAACGTAAGAAAGTTTGGGATCGCGAGGGCGCGGGAGAAAACCTTCTACGAGCGCTGGATGGAGAAAGAGGGTGTCCCGATCGTTGAAGGCTACGGCGTCACCGATGTCAGTAAAATCCCGCTCAAAGGATGGAAACGGCTGGGCTGCGAGGGGGCCTATCTCCAGTTCCGCGGCCTTGAGGGCATCACCGGAGTCTACGTCGGCAGGGTCGCGCCGGGGAGCGCCCTTCAACCGGAGCGCCACCTCTATGAAAAAGTCATTTACATCATCCAGGGCGAGGGCGTCGCGGAAATCCAGCAGCGGGACCGCGTGCCGCAATCGATTTCCTGGCGAACCGGAAGTCTATTTTCGCCGCCCCTTAACGCGCTGCATCGGCTTATCAACCACGCCAATACGCCGGCCCTATTCCTTGCGGTCACCACGGCGCCGATGGTTTTGGACCATTTCCATAACGAGCAGTTTGTTTTCAACAGCGATTTTTCTTTTGCCGACCGCTACGACGGCGAACGAGACTATTTCGAAGCGCGCAACGACCGCTACTTGGCCGCCAACAACCGCCAGTGGATTTGGGAGACTAACTTCATTCCCGATGCGCGCAAGGCGTTGATCGACGCGCAAGAGCAGAAGGGCGCGGGCGTCAACATCACGCAATTCGAGATATCCAATAATACTTTGATCGGCCACTTAGCCGAATGGCCGATGGGTCGCTATCACAAGGCGCACTACCACGGCGGCGGGGCGGTGCTCGTGATCCTTCGTTCCGAAGGCTACTCGCTCATGTGGCCCAACGATCTCGGCACGCGGCCCTACGAAAGCGGTCATGGGGAAAAAGTCGTGCGCGTCGATTGGGCGCCGGGAAGCGTTTTCAGCCCGCCGACCCATTGGTTTCATCAACACTTCAACACCGGCACCGAGCCTGCGCTCCAACTGGCGTTGCGCTGCGGCAGCCATAAGTTTCCTCTTGGGATCAGAGTCGCGGCGATTCGTGCGGGCGTCTACACCTCGGTCAAACAGGGCGGAACGTTGATTGAATACGACGACGAAGATCCGGAGATTCGGCGGCGCTACGAGCTGGAGCTGGAGCAAAAAGGCATCGCGCCAGACATGAATTACGCTTGCGCGGCCAACGACGATTAAAGCGTTCGGCTCAGAGCCGGACAAGGATATGAAGGAGAAGATTCGAACATGAACGGAAAATCACAAACGCTGAACGGCGCCGTAACATTTGAGAAGTTGTCGCTGCCGATGTTTCGGAATTTTCGCATGCCGTCGCTGATGATGGCCAGTTTGCTACTGGTGGTCGGTTTTCTCGTGCTCACGCCGTTGGTCCTGATGATCCTCAACAGTTTTCAAACCGCCCGCCCAGGTCAGCCGATCCTTTGGGGTGTGGACGGTTGGGTCAAAGCGTTTACCACTCCGGGCATCGTGAAAGCCATGACCAATACGTTCACGCTGGCGATCACCCGGCAGGCGATCGCCCTGGTGCTGGGCTGTTTCTTCGCCTGGTTGATTGCGCGCACCGATATCCCGATGAAGGGATTTCTTGAATTTTTCTTCTGGCTTTCTTTCTTTTTACCGGCGCTGCCCGAAGCGATGGGCTGGATTCTGCTTTTGGATCCGAAATACGGATTGCTCAACCAAGGGCTCATGGGCCTCGGCATCTTGAGCCAACCGGTATTTAATATTTATTCTTTTTGGGGAATTGTCTGGGCGCATCTGGGCGGCAGCGTCAGCGTCAAAGTGATGCTGTTGACGCCGGCCTTCCGCAATCTGGACGCGGCCCTGGAAGAATCCTCGCGCATCTCGGGCGCGAGCGGTTGGCGCACTTTTTTCAACATCATCGTGCCGGTGATGATGCCGGCGATCTTGGTGACGACGATCCTCGGAATCATCCGCTCCCTCGAAGCCTTCGAGATCGAGCTTCTGCTCGGCACTCCCATTGGCCTTCAGGTCTATTCCACCAAGATTCACGAGCTGGTCACTTGGGAGCCGCCGCAGTTCGCCCCGGCGATGGCGTTGAGCACGATCTTTCTCGGCCTCCTGTTGCTCATGGTCGCCCTTCAGCGCCGCTATATCGGCAAGCGAACTTACACGACGCTCACCGGACGGGGGTTCAGCATCCGGCCGACGCACCTGGGGCGTTGGCGGATGCCCGCGTTCTGGCTGATCTTGGCATTCGCGCTGTTCGTGACGTTGGTGCCGACGGCTTTACTCTTGACCGGCACCTTCATGAAGCTCTTCGGATTTTTCAACATCCCCGATGTATGGACCCTGGAGAACTGGCGCGCGACGTTGAACGATCCGGTGCTCATGCGTTCGCTGTGGAACACGCTCGCCATCGGCCTCGGTTCCGGCGTTATCGGGGTGCTGTTTTATTCGCTGATCGCCTACGTCGTCGTCCGCACTCGCCATCGGGGGCGGTGGCTGCTCGATTTTCTTTCCTGGCTGCCCTGGTCGATTCCTGGTATTTTGCTTGGCATGGCGCTGCTCTGGACTTTTCTCCAAACGAAAATCTTCCTGCCGATCTACGGCACGATCTATCTCTTGATGATCGCGATGGTGATCAAGAGCATGCCCTTCGGCGCCCAGATGATCAAAAGCGTGCTCTTGCAACTCGGCAATGACCTGGAGGAAGCTTCGAAAGTGTGCGGCGGCACATGGCTCGATACTTTCCGCCGCGTGATTCTACCGCTGACGATGCCGGCGCTCATCACGGTCGGTTTGGTCGGATTTATTTCTGCTGCGCGCGACATTAGCACCGTGGTGCTTTTGGGGTCGGGCAAGTCCCGCACCCTATCTTTGTTGATGCTCGATTTCGCCGCGGGCGCCGAATTCGAAAAGGCGACCGTCGTCGCCGTGCTCATCGTCGCCCTGGTCGTCGTCGCCGCGCTGATCGCCCGCGCCCTCGGCGGGCAGGTTGGGGTAAGGGAATGACGTGGCGACTGTGCGAATCGGCGCGAGGTGCTCAATATTGCGCCATCCACCGCGCGCTGAAGAAATCCAGCCATCATGCCCCCTAAGGTTCCGATCAGGAGAATCTTGCAGTGCTGGGCGGCTTCCATGTCGGTAGTGACGATAAAGAAATCCGTATTCGCGGAAATGGGCGGATTGCATCCGGAAATTTAGGGTCTCGACGACATGAACTTTTACCATCGATTGGGCACGCGTTACGAAGCGCGGTTCGCTGACTATGTCGGCTGCAAGAAGCGATTGAGATCGAATGATCTGCAACCGTAATCGGCGCTTGAGATTCTGATTCACTGCCTAGAGGACCCGAAGGAAGGGCATCCCGCTCTGACCAGACCAATTCTTCTCAGAGCCGCTGGGAAAACTTCTTTGACCTCTGCGCCTCCGATCCTATCTTTCTGGCGCCGGCCGCCGGAGAGCATCATCCGCCACTAAATGAAGCCCGGGCATGGGTTGAAATCCGAGAGACTCAACGCGGAAATCTTGCGATTTATAAAATCCAGTGTAGTTCATCCAAGCCATGATTCCTCAAAAGGCCCCGGGCATTAGCGAATGAATGGCGTTAGTTGGCGAACCTTCGGAAATGTTCTTCGAAGGTGTCCAGCCGCACGGTTCCGTTGAGGACCCGGGTGGCCCAAGAGCTAACTGCTTGTTA
>Ga0209751_10001312_pt1 | contig 25642 bp, 21 predicted proteins | sample RifCSP13_1_FD_184019 | JGI IMG/M metagenome (GOLD analysis project Ga0209751, IMG submission 184019) | Soil microbial communities from Rifle, Colorado - Rifle CSP2_sed 13_1 (SPAdes) (version 2) | ecosystem: Environmental > Terrestrial > Deep subsurface > Rock core/Sediment | place: Rifle...
TGGCGAAGTTCACCGAGCAGCCGACTACCGATGTCACGACACCTGCCGGAGCACGGTTGAAGACGGACACGGGAGTGGTAATGGGCACTTCCAGCTACATGTCACCGGAGCAGGCGAGAGGGCTAGCGGTAGATGCGCGAAGCGATATCTGGAGCTTAGGCGTAGTGCTCTATGAAATGGTAGCTAGTCGTGTTCCGTTTGAAGGGGCAACGACGAGCGATGTGATCGTCTCGATATTGGAGCGAGAGCCTCCACCTCTCGCACAGTTCCTACCAGAAGCACCTGCCGAGTTGCAACGGATCGTCACCAAAGCGCTGCGCAAAGAACGTGAAGAGCGGTACCAATTAGTCAACGATCTATTTCTCGATATAAAGAGCCTGAAGCGCGAACTGGAGTTTGAGGCCAAACTTGAGCGCTCCGTGCAGCCAGACTTGAGCAGTGAGGCGACAGTTCAGGGAAGCGATGACCGAACGGCAGTTGAGACTGCCCGCGGGTCGGCAATTCGAACTGGGGAAGCTCAAGCGGCACGCACGACATCAAGCATTGAATATCTTGTGAGCAAGATCAAAAGTCATCAGAGAGTTTTCGTACTCGCTTTGTTAGCACTCGTTATTGCGATTACAGCAATCGCTTGGATGCGATTTTCAAGTCGCAGCGACGAATCAACGGTGCCTCGAGTTCCTCCTATGAAAACCGCTCCCGCGACTAGTCTTCCGGGCGGAGAACTCGACCCCGCTTTTTCACCTGACGGGAACCAAATAGCTTTTGTTTGGACGGGCGAAAAGGATGATAATCCTGACATTTATGTCAAATTGATCGGCGCCGGAGCACCGTTGCGGCTGACCACCCATCCAGGCAGCGACCGTAGCCCCACCTGGTCACCCGACGGTCGCTATATCGCTTTTACGCGCTTCTCGGAAAGCGTGAAGGGCATTTTCATCGTTCCTTCTCTGGGCGGCACTGAGCGCAAATTATATTCGCCTAACTGGGGAGATCTCTGGCGGGAAGTGAGAGTCGCATGGTCACCGGATGGGAGATTCCTGGCGTACCTGGACAGAAGCTCGCCCCAAGTCGCCTATGGTATCTGGTTGCTCTCGGTCGAGAATCTCGAAAGGCGTCAACTCACTTGGCCGCCTCCACAATACTTAGCTGATACGGGACCGTTAGCGGGACCTGCTTTCTCCCCCGATGGTCAAACTCTTGCTTTTGCCCGGACCAGTAGCGGAAGGGTAGCCGATATTTACCTAGTGCCAATTGGCGGCGGTGAGCCCAAACGCCTCACTTTCGATAATCGCGAAATTGCTGGGTTGGCATGGACTCAGGATGGTCGCGAGATTGTGTTCCCGTCGGATCGCGGAGGCGGCTATGGTTTGTGGAGGATTTCGGTCACGGGCGGCACGCCTGAACGGCTCGCCGTCGGCGGAGATAATCCCTTCTCCCCATCTATATCTCGCCAAGGGAACCGCCTCGCATATGTACAAAGCGCGTTCGACACGAACATCTGGAGAATTGGGCTATCCAAGTCGAAGGGCCGGAGCAATCACCCGATCAAGTTAATCGCCTCAACGAATTTGGACCAAGGCCCTCAGTACTCTCCGGACGGCCGGAAGATCGTTTTCGAATCCAGTCAGTCGGGAAGCTCCGAAGTCTGGGTATGCGATAGCAATGGCACAAATCCCGTCCAACTGACCTCCTTAGACCGCCATACAGGCACACCCCGCTGGTCTCCCGATGGCCGCTATATCGCATTCGATTCTCGCATAGAAACCCACTCTGACATCTACCTAACGGGCGCAGAAGGAGGGAGCCCGCGCCGCATAACCACGGAAACTTCCGACGATGTGGTACCGAGCTGGTCGAGAGATGGGCACTGGATCTATTTCGCTTCTAATCGGACCGGAGATCGACAGGTGTGGAAAGTACCTGCCGAAGGAGGCGAGCCGGTGCAGGTGACGAAGAGAGGAGGGTTCGCCGCCTTCGAGTCTCCCGATGGCAAGTTTGTTTACTATACGAAAGCACCAGGGATTTGGAGGGTGGCAGTGGAGGGCGGCGAGGAGACACTGGTGCTCAATCAGCCCGGAGCAGGATATTGGGGCTATTGGACGGTGGTGGACAAGGGTATTTACTTCCTCAACGCGGAGTCGAAGCAGCATCCTGTCATCGAATTCTTCAGTTTTGCCACTGGGTGGGTGAGGCAGGTCGCCGCGATGGAGAAAGAGGCAGTTGATGCAGAAAGAGGTGGTTCTGGTATTGCGATTTCACCCGATGGCCAGTGGATACTCTACGCGCAGGTGGACCAGCGCGGTAGTGACATCATCCTGGTAGAAAACTTTCGCTGAGAGATGAGAATCCAGTAACTGCGGGATTACCAATGGGTAATCACAACAAGATGACACCTGAGAGGTGGCAGAGCGTCAAGGAATTGTTCGAGTATGCCTTGGAGCGCGCACCCGAAGAGCGCTCCGCCTTCCTCGAACAAGCCTGTGACGGTGACGAATCGCTGCGCGGAGAGGTCCAGTCGCTGCTCGCCTCCTATGAAGAGGGTGAGAGCTTCATGGAGAAACCAGCCGTAGCAAGCGCGGCTGAAAGTCTTGCAGGCTCGCGAAGCGAATCACTCATCGGGCAGACTATCGGTCACTACCAAGTCGTCCGCGAGATTGGAAGCGGCGGGATGGGAGAAGTTTATCTAGCGCAGGATACTCGACTAGGACGTTCAGTAGCGCTCAAGCTGCTGCCCAACCTTTTCACCAGAGATGAAGATCGTCTGCGCCGCTTCGAGCAGGAGGCACATGCCGCTTCGGCGCTCAATCACCCGAACGTGTGCGTGATCTATGAAGTGGGCGAGACGGAATATGATCGTCACTACATGGCGATGGAGTATGTTGAGGGTGTGACACTGCGCCAGCACATGACAGAGGCTCGGCTGAAGCTCGGCGAGGTGCTCGATGTGGCGGTACAAGTTGCCTCCGGCTTAGCAGCGGCGCACGAAGTGGGAGTAGTGCATCGCGACATCAAGCCGGAGAACATCATGATGCGGCGCGATGGCTATGTGAAGGTGCTCGACTTCGGGCTTGCGAAGCTCACCGAGCAAGAGGCTCCCGATGGAGCAGCACCTGCCGGGTCACGAGTGAAGACCGACACTGGTGTGGTGATGGGCACCTCCAGCTACATGTCACCCGAGCAGGCTAGAGGGCTGTCGGTAGATGGACGAACAGACATCTGGAGCTTGGGTGTGGTGATCTATGAGATGGTGACAGGTGAAGCACCTTTCAAAGGTGACACCACCAGTGACGTCATCGTCTCGATACTGGATCGTGAGCCTCAACCGCTTGAACATTTCGGGTCGGCAGTGCCAGCCGAATTGCAAGAAATTGTCAGCAAAACGCTGAGCAAAAGCAGAGAGGAACGCTATCAGACAATTGAAGAGTTGGCCGCAAAGCTCAAGAGCTTGAAGCAGGAATTAGAATACGCGGCCAGGAATGAAACAGCAGGTCAACTAGCGAATCGAACGGGTAAACAAGTAAAGCGTCTGACATCGAGTGCTAAATATCTGATCAGCGGGATCAAACGGCATCAGAAGGCAGTAGCGCTCACTGTAGCAATGCTTATCACTGTCCTGGCAGCCAGTGCCTATTTTCGCTTCGCCAGGAGTAATAAGACGATCGATTCTCTGGCAGCCTTGCCCTTCGTCAATGTCGATGCCGACCCGAACACAGAATATCTCTCTGACGGTATCACCGAAAGTCTCATCAACAGCCTCTCGCACTTGCCTAATCTTAAGGTGATCTCATTTAGCTCTGTCTCCCGCTACCGGGAGCAACAGATAGATCCGCAGGCGGTGGCGCGTGACCTGGGCGTGCGAGCGTTGCTGGTCGGCAAAGTCACCCAGCGTGGCGATGATTTGCTCGTCAGCGCCGAGTTGGTGGATACCCTAGACAACAGCCACATCTGGGGTGAGCAGTACAATCGCAAGCTCTCCGGCCTCCTCGCTCTGCAAAAGGAGATTTCACGAGAGATTTCAGATAAGTTACGGCAGCGACTGAGCGGTGAGCAAAAGGAGCGACTGACGAAACGCTATACTGAAAGCACCGAAGCCTATCAGCTCTATCTGAAGGGACGCTATCACTGGAACAAGTGGACGCCAGCAGGATGGCAGAAAAGCATCGAGTACTTTCAGCAAGCTATCGAAAAAGATCCAAGCTATGCGCTGGCATATGTCGGGGTGGCAAATGCCTACGCTGCACTTGGATTCTTTGATGTGATGATTCCGAGAGAGGCCGCGCCGAAGGCAGAGAAGGCAGCGGTGAAGGCGCTGGAAATAGATGACACACTCGGCGAAGCACATGCTGCGCTGGGAGGTGTCAAGTATTCATATGATTGGGACTGGGCGGCGGCAGAAAGAGAGTTAAACCGTGCCATTGAACTCAATCCAAACGATGAAGTAGCTCACACTGTATATGCCTACTATTTACATAGTATGGGTCGGGCGAACGAAGGCCTCGCAGAGATGAAACAAGCCTACGAGCTTAATCCCCTATCAATTCGAATAAACTCGGGTCTGGGAGACATGTTGGCATTTGCCCATGCGCACCGCCAGTATGACCAGGCGATAGAACAATTCCGGAAGACGATTGAATTGGAACCGGCACAGTGGATCTTAGGAAGTATTTACTGGCACCTCGGTGCGGTTTATGAGAAGAAAGGAATGTATGTGGAAGCCATCGCTGAGTATCAAAAGGGGATGAACCTTTCCGGTGATAGTGATCTTGCAGCCGCCTTTGAGCAGAGCTACAAAGCGTCTGGCTTTCGTGAAGCTAAAAGAGTTGTAATGCAGAAGAATCTGCAGAAGATGAGAGAAGCCTCAAAACGAGAGCGTGTCCCACCGCTGCCCTTTGCATTCATTTATGCAGAGCTTGGCGAGAAGGAACAAGCCTTTGAATGGCTGGAAAAAGCATATGAGGAACGTTCTAGCGCATTAGTTCATCTTGGCGACGGTATTCCGTGTACTTGTGACGCCTTGCGCTCGGACCCGCGGTTTGCAGACTTGCTACGCCGCATCGGATTGCCGCCGCTGTAATGACATTAGCTACGACGCGATAGCTCCTACAGGGAGATGACATGATGCGTAGCAGAGATTTGCTTTTGCTGATCCTCAGCTTATTGTTGCTTGCTGCGCTTTCTGTCAGTGGCCGTGCGCAGGCCGTCTACGGAAACGTCTTTGGCACGGTGACCGACCCCCAGGGAGCGCGAGTGGTTGGCGCGGTAGTCACCGCGACAGACTTGACTAAGAATGTCTCCACCACTGCGCAAACCAACGAGTCGGGCAATTACATCGTGACGCACCTCATCCCTGGTAGGTACAGCGTCAAGATCGAGCACCAAGGGTATAAGATTATCAGCCAGGGGGTTGAGGTTAATGCTGATGTGGCGGTCCGCACAGATTTCTCATTAGAGATAGGAACTTTAACCGGGCAGGTCACAGTGACTGTCGAAACTCAAAGGGGTTCACTGAAAACCGACCGCGCGGATGTAGCGACCAATCTTAACCAGCAGCAAATTGAGGATCTGCCTAACTTTGATCGCAACTTCACCAAACTCGAGTTGCTCTCTCCTGGCACACAGCAACTCTTCTGGCAACATGCTCCGAGCGAGAACCCACAAGGCTCGATCCAGATCGTCGTTAACGGGCAGCACTTCAGCGGAACTACTTTCCAGCTTGATGGCACTGACAATCGTGATCCGATCCTGGGCATCATCGTAATCAACCCCACACTTGAATCCGTCACCGAAGCCAAGATCACCACCCAGAACTATGACGCAGAGTTTGGTATGGCTATCGGTGGCGTAGTGGCGGCCCAAACGAAGTCCGGAACCAATGAGCCACATGGGAGGGCATTCTTGTTCAGACGCAACGACGAGACGAGTGCGCGCAATCCCTTTTCGCAATCAAGTAGAAATGCTCGCACCGGGAAATTCATTCCCGATACGCTGTGGAACCAGTTCGGCGGCTCTTTGGGTGGGCCGATCAAGAAGAACAAGAACTTCATTTTCGGCGACTATCAAGGCACACGCCGTAAGAACGGAGGATCAGTCCTGACCACCGTTCCCACTGCCTTGGCTCGTAGTGGCGATTTTAGCGAGTATCCCGACCAAATTTTTGATCCGCAAACTGGCGATCCCGTGACGGGTGTGGGGCGCACATCGTTCGCTGGCAATCGTATCCCGCAAGATCGCCTATCGCCGCAAGTATTGAACCTGTTGAAGCTGATTCCGTTACCGAGTCTACCCGGTACAGACTTCAACTTCACAGCCTCTGGCATCGAAGCGTTTGACAGCGACCAATTCAATGTTCGTGACGATCACTACTGGAGCGAGAATCTCCATTTGTTCGGTCGCTATAGTTTTGCCCGCTTCAATCGGTTAAGCCCAAGCGCATTTGGAGAGTTGGCAGGCGGCCCAGCCTTCGATGAGATTGGCTTCGCCGGAAAGTCGGATGCCCTCAATCAGTCAATCGCGGCAGGCTTCGACTATACGTTAACCGAGCGAACGGTAACAGACTTCCGCTTCGGCTTCTTCCGTTACCGAGTGAAGGTGCTGCCCGGCGGCTTGGGCACTCATCCCGCAGCAGACGCCGGTATACCAGGCCTCAACGTTGACGACTTCTTCGCATCCGGCATGCCGAGTTTCTTTATATTAGGCGGGGCTGATAACTTCCGCTTCGGGTACGGTCTCGGTATCAATACTTGCAATTGTCCTCTCAATCAAGACGAGCGGCAATATCAGTTTGTCAACAATTGGACCATGATTGGCAGCGATCACACCTGGAAGTTTGGCGGTGACATTCGTTTCGCCAAGAACCTGCGTGTCGCTTCAGCTCCGCGCCGTGCGGGTGAATTGGTCTTCTTTGGTGCTCGAACTGGTCGTGTTGATCCTGACTTCACCCTCAGCGGTGGGTTGGCACTGGCAAGCCTACTGCTTGGCGATGTGGGCGTCTTCTCCCGTTTCGTGGGCACAACCACAGATGCAAAGGAATATCAGCGCCGTTGGTTCTTCTACGGCCAGGATACCTGGCGCGCGACCCGAAAATTGACACTCAACTACGGTCTGCGTTGGGAATTGATCTTCCCTGAATATGTCGAGCGACCTGGAGACGGCGGTCTACTGAATCTCGAGACGGGCGAACTCTTCGTCGGCGGAGTCGGGGAGGTTAACAAGCACTTCAATGTGAAGTCTACGTATAAGGCATTCGCGCCGCGTCTTGGAATAGCCTACCAATGGAAGGATAAGACAGTCATTCGTGCGGGCTATGGTCGGAGCTTCGACATCGGCACGTTCGGCTCACTTTTCGGCCACACGGTCACTCAAAACCTACCGGTGCTTTCGACCCAGTTTCTTAGTACTGACACCTTCCAAAGCGTATTTAATCTGAGTCAAGGGCCACCGCCTCCAGTCTTCCCGGCTGTACCTGCAAATGGTCGGTTGCCGCTGCCTGATGGTGTATTAGGGAAAGCGCGCCCATTCAAGATGAGGCTACCAACACTCGATGCTTGGAATGTGACCGTTCAACACCGGCTCGCGCGTAACACTTTTGTCGAGGCGGCTTACATGGGCAACAAAGGAACTCACGTCTTTCCTGGCGGAGCTGTGGCCTATAATGCCAACCAGCCCGTAAGTTTACTTGGAGTACCAGATACCCTCCGCAGGCCATTCTTCAGTCGCTTAGGATGGACTCAAGACGTTACTTATTATGGCAACGACGCCGACAACCGCTACAACGCCTTGCAGACGAAGTTTGAGACACGCTTTTCCGGTCTCAACATCCTGTCGCACTACACACTTTCGGCAGGCAGGGACAACGATCCCGATTACTTCATCCATGACCGTTCACTCGGCCGCGGCCCAGCCGATCAAGATCGCAAGCACGTGTTCGTCTTCTCTGAAGTGTGGGAATTGCCATTCGGACCCGGCAAGCGATTTTTTGGAAATTCGCCCCGAGGCGCTGATCTTCTCTTTGGCGGCTGGCAACTCAACTCTATTACCACCTGGATGAGTGGTCTGCCGTTCACGCCAGTATCGTTCCGAAACTGCTCTGTGAACGCTGGTCCCTGCCGACCCGATCGTGTAGGCGATCCAGACCTCGATAACAGGAGCCGCGATGGCTGGTTTGCGGTAGGAATTGGGCCGGGAACGCCTTGGGCCCAAGCGGCTCTGGGCAAGCACGGGAACGCTGGCCGCAACAGCCTGCGCGGGCCATCGTCTTTCCAAACCAACCTCTCTGTCTTCAAGAACTTCAAAATAACCGAAGCCGCGAATCTGGAATTCCGCGCGGAGGGCTTCAATATCTTTAATCAAGTAAACCTTGGTCTGCCCGATAGCTGTGTGGACTGCAACCCGGGCACAGCAGGTAAGATATTCGCTCTAGCCGGCGGTGCGCAGATGCGTCAGTTCCAGTTCGGCATGAGACTTAGCTTTTAACTATCTCGGGCTGAGAAGTTGAGCTTAGATATTCAAACCGGGGCAGAGGGGGACCTGGGGTAGTGACATCATGCTGGTGGAAAACTTCCGCTGAGAGATGAGAATCAAGTAACTGTCGGATTAGCAACGGGTAATCACAACAAGATGACACCTGAGAGATGGCGCCACATCAAGGAACTATTTGAGTCCGCTCTGGAGCGCGCCGACGAGCGCTCTGCCTTCCTCGACCATGCCTGTGATGGTGATGAATCCCTGCGCAGCGAAGTCCAATCCCTACTTGCCTCGTTCGATGAAGGTGAAAGCTTCATGGAGAGGCCCGCCGTCGCACTGGCGGCTGAAACTCTGGCAGGTTCTCAAAGCGAATCACTAATCGGGCAGACAGTCAGTCATTACCAAGTGACCCATGAGATTGGGAGCGGCGGGATGGGTGAGGTTTACTTGGCGCAGGACACTCGCCTGGGCCGTCGAGTCGCGCTCAAGCTGCTGCCCACCCTTTTCACCAGAGATGAAGATCGTCTGCGCCGCTTCGAGCTGGAGGCACATGCTGCTTCGGCGCTCAATCACCCGAATGTGTGCGTGATCTATGAAGTAGGCGAGACTGAAGATGATCGCCACTACATCTGATGGAGTACATTCATGGTGTGACACTGCGCCAGCACATGACAGAGGGTCGCCTAAAGCTCGGCGAAGTGCTCGATGTGGCAGTGCAGGTTGCCTCCGGCTTAGCAGCGGCGCACGAAGTGGGAGTAGTGCACCGCGACATTAAGCCGGAGAACATCATGCTCCGTCGGGATGGTTACGTTAAAGTGCTCGACTTCGGGCTGGCGAAGCTCACCGAGCAAGAGACTAGCGATGTCACGACACCTGCTGGACACGCGCGAAGACGGACACGGGAGTGGTGATGGGCACCTCCAGATACATGTCACCTGAGCAAGTGAGAGGTCTGGCGGTCGATGCACGCACTGACATCTGGAGCTTAGGCGTAGTGCTCTATGAAATGGTAGCTACTCGTGTCCCGTTTGAAGGAGCAACGACGAGCGATGTAATCGTCTCGATTGGAGCGAGAACCTCCACCTCTCGCACAATTCTCGCCAGAAGCGCCAGCAGAGTTGCAGCGGATCATCGCCAAAGCATTGCACAAAGATCGGGAGGAGCGCTATCAGACGGCGAAGGAGTTGCTGATCGATGTGCGGAATCTCAAACAGGATGTGGAGTTAGAGGCTAAGCTCGAACACTCACTGCAACCCGGCTCGAGCAGAAGAAGAGTGCTCAGCACGAGCGCGACAACTCCGGCAGCGCTTCGACAGCCAAGGTGGTGGGCCAATCGCTTGATCTGGCTGAGGGCTGTGGTGATTTTTAGTTGTTGGTGTGGCAGTTAGGTTTTACTTAGCTCGCGCGCCTTCCGAAAGCTCGACTCGCTCCAGTTCCAAATCTTCGCTGCCACCCATGAAAGTTGTTTCCTTCACCAGTTTCCCGGGCCGGGAATTCGATCCTACTTTTTCGCCTGATGGTAACCAGATAGCTTTTATCTGGGACGGCGTAAAAGGCGATAATTTCGATATCTACGTTCAGCTGATCAATGCGGGTACACCGCTGCGGCTGACCACCCATCCAGGCGTCGACCATAGTCCGGCGTGGTCGCCTGATGGTCGCTATATTGCTTTTTTCCGCCACGCGGAAAGTGAGCGGGGCATTTTCATCGTTCCTGCTCTGGGCGGCACTGAGCGCAAATTATATTCGCCCGATTGGGAACCTTCCACGGGAGTTGCAGGCGCTGGAAGCCGCATTGGCAATAATGCTCAGGTGGTATGGTCCCCGGATGGGAAATACTTAGCATTCATGGACAGCAGCTCGCCCCAGACCTCCTATAGCATCTGCTTGCTCTCAGTCGAGAATCTCGAAAGGCGCCAACTCACTTGGCCGCCTCCGCAAATCTCTGTTGGAGATACGTGTCCCGCCTTCTCCCCCGATGGTCAGACTCTTGCTTTCGCCCGGTGGAGCAGCGCAGGGGTGGTCGATATTTACATCGCGCCAATTGGCGGCGGTGAACCCAGACGCCTCACTTTTGATAATCGCCCGATCAGTAGGTTGGCATGGACTCCGGATGGGCGTGAAATTGTGTTCTCGTCGGGTCGCGGAGGCGACTTTGGCTTGTGGCGGATTTCGGTCACGGGCGGCACGCCCGAAGGCTGGCCGAAGGCGGAGATAATGCCTCCCAACTAGCTATTTCTCGCCAGGGAAATCGCCTGGCGTACGTGCAAGAATTGTACGACGCGAACATCTGGAGAATTGAGCTACCAAACTCGAAGGTCCGGAGCAATCCCCCGACCAAGTTGATCGCCTCGACGATGTGGGAAAAGGGCCCTCAATACTCTCCAGGCGGCAAAAGAATCGTCTTCCAATCTGGTCAAAGATCAAACCATGAAATCTGGGTGTGCGATAGCGATGGCACAAATCCCATCCAATTGACTTCCTACGATCGCCACACAGGCACACCGCGCTGGTCTCCCGATGGCCGGCACATAGCATTCGACTCTCGCATAGAAACCCACTCTGCCATCTACGTGATCAGCGCAGAAGGAGGTAGCCCGCGCCGCATAACCACGGAGACTTCCGACGATGTGGTACCGAGCTGGTCGAGAGATGGACAATGGATCTATTTCGCTTCCAATCGAACCGGAGATAATCAGGTGTGGAAAATGCCAGCCGAAGGAGGCGAGGCGGTGCAGGTGACGAAGAAAGGAGGGTTCGCCGCCTTCGAGTCGCCCGACGGCAAGTTCATCTACTATGCTAAAGGCCAAAGTGCTCCAGGGATTTGGAGGATTCCGGTGGAGGGTGGAGAGGAGACACTGGTCCTCAATCAGCCCGCAGCAGGATATTGGGGATACTGGGCGGTGGTGGACGAGGGCATTTACTTCGTCAACGCTGAGGTGACGCTACACCCCAGCATCGAATTCTTCAGCTTTGCCACGCGGCCGGTAAGGCAGATTGCCGTGATGGAGAAAGAGGCGCTTCAGTGGGATCCGGGTTTTGCGATTTCGCCCGATGGCCGATGGATACTTTACACGCAAGTGGACCAGAGCGACAGTAATATCATGTTGGTAGAAAACTTTCGCTGATAGATGAGAATCCAGTAGCTGGGGATTACTATATGTGCGCTACACCAAGAAGTTAACTGACTCGTCACGCAGTCGGTATCTTGCGCAGTCGGTATCTTGGTGTTCTGCATATAACAGGTAATCACAACAAGATGACACCTGAGCGGTGGCAAAAGGTGAAGGAAGTATTCGAGTCTGCCTTGGAGCGCGCACCCGACGAGCGCTGTGCCTTCCTCGACCAAGCCTGTGATGGTGATGAATCCCTGCGCCGCGAAGTCCAATCCCTGCTCGCTTCCTTCGATGAAGGTGAAAGCTTCATGGAAAGACCTGCCGTCGCACTGGCGGCTGAAAGTCTTGTTGATCCTCCAGGCGCATCATTGGTCGGGCAGACAATCAGCCCGGAAGAGTAATGCTTTTAAGGCTGTATTACTGCTGGTACACAACTCACAGCCGAAGAGAATCCACAGCCACGGAAATGCGCGTCCATTAAGCGTCCAACATGCGTTCCCGTGAGTCCTTCAGATGCGGTAAAGTGCTATACCTACCGCTAAATTTCAATGGTTTATAGTGAATCGCTCTCTTTCACGGCGGCGACACCCTAGACTCCCGTGTGGATTCAAATTCCAAAGCACACTATCAGAAGCCGACCAGTGGTGGACTCTAGTGGCGGGTTTTGTGCATATTGTATTTCGAGAGATGAGGGGATTATGTACCTGTACCAAGATGAGGGGAGGATGAGGGGGTTAGGTGCTTGTACCAAGCCGGACGTAGCTTGCTTTGACGGCTGAAACGTCGGTAAATACTGCTTGGTAACGCATAGTAGAACGAGGTGAGTACCGCGGAATCGGACTTAAAATCCGTTGACCGTAAGCCGCGTGCGGGTTCGACTCCTGCCCTCGGCACCAATCCTAATCTCACTGTTTCAACGACTTCCATCAACTTAGCCCTTAACCTCATCCGAAAGTACGATGGGGCTAAGATGGTGACACCTTCAACTGGCCTTCCTCGTGAACTTAAGAACCGCACCCTTTGGTTCTCCAAGTTTGTTTACAGCTTCTTCCAAAGCTTCCGGCGTGCTCCGCGCGTAGGTGCCGGTGACGCTTTGGATTGTACGGCCCAACAGATCTGAGATGTCGTACTCGTGTACTTGTCTCCCGCGCAACTCAGTCGCGAATGTACGTCGTAAGTCGTGCCAGATCAGACCGCTTTCGACGTTCTGACCAAATGGAATTCTTGCTCGCTTACAGGCTTTCCTGAATCCACTACGCAGAGTGCTCTCACTTACTCCGGTGTGGGGCATAATCAAATACGCGCCCGCTAGTTCTATCTTGAATGACTTCAAGTAAAGCTGCCCGTGATTGTTCATGACACGTCACCCCTACAGGGCAAAAAGAGAGGTTAACTATCCGCACACGAACGGCTTTCGCGTCACTAATGAAACCTGGTTTAGGATCGAACAAGAGATCGCCGAAACCGATCTCACGCCGCACGACTGGTGCCGCATGGCGGTGCTGGATAAGCTGGATCACGAGTACGGATTCTCAAAGAAAGAACACCTTCTCTTCCATCAGATTGTGCGTACTCAATACCTCGTTGCATGGGGTTTTCAGATGCTTGCCGATGACACTTTGACAACTGCAGAGTGGAAGAAGCTCCGCGCCTACGCAAAAGAAAAGCCCGATTACATGACCAAACTCGCCCTAGCGGATTTTCGATCGCGGATGGAGAGCACCGAGCGGCAGTAAAGGAGTTGAACGACACTGTTTGAGTCTGTTACAGCGACGAAAACGCAACTAGCGGCAACCCCCTCCGAGGCAGTATCCCGACCCTGAGGGGAGGGCTTTGGTGGTAGACAACTCCAGCGTTCATGCCGGTCGTTGCCGACATACTACTTCTTACTTCCAATCACTGGAGACGAACGCGCAATGCCTGAAGCATCTGTACCAACACCCCTTGGCTTTGACGCTCTATCGAAGGCCGAACAAGTGCGCTACTTGCAGGCCCTCTGGGATCAAATCTCGGAAGATCCTGGCTCTCTGCCTGTCCCAGAAAGTCATCTCCGGTTAGCTGAAGAGCGGCTCAAACGCTACCGCGAAGATCCGTCACGTTCACACTCCGCTTTCGAGGTACTCGACCGTCTCGCCGACACGTCCAGTGCAGACTCCAAGTCCAAGTGAGCCGTTACCGTCTTCTCTCTGATGACTAGCGATGCCGACATTGAAGCGGCGTTCGAGTGGTACGAGTCCGAACAACCAGGATTGGAATTGGAATTTCTTGACGAGGTTAGAGCTGCGTACACGCGCATCCTCGATGGACCTTTTAAGTATCAGGAACTTAGGTCCGGCATAAGGCGAGCCTTAACGAGACGATTTCCATATCCCATTTACTTCTCAGTAGAAGATGACCTTATCGTTGTCATCGCGGTCCTCGACACTGCTCGCGATCCCGCTGAATGGCAGTTCCGCATTTAGTACAGTCTTTCGGCATCGGGTCAATACTTAGCTTGCTGCTGCCCTACATTGGGCGCTGCCGATGCCTTTTGCAAGAGTGAAGTATTTTCTGAGGCCCTATCTTACATGCCGACTCGCGCGCATCGGTGCGAAGCCCCCATGCCTGATCGGCAGCGATGAGATCTGTAATGATAGATTCTGCGTTGCCTTTCAGATCATTACATGCAGACCGTAATCACTTATTTGCTGATGCGAGTTCGCCCACCGCTTTATCCGCGTCTATCCAATTCCGAAAGTGCAAGGGCTACAGCCTCGTCCAGTTTCATTCGGCTTCCTTCGGAAAACAAACTGGAAAAAACCTTTTCTGTTAAAGCTTCGCGAATGCGCGTAACGGATCTGTCGTACAGCAAACGGTCGGCTGGTTCAATAAAGAGATTGTTGGCCGTTCGCTGTGCGTCTGCCGCGCCGAGAAGCTTTGCTGCCGCTTGTGGTTTCTTTACAGCCCAATATGCACCGGCAATGCCTTCCAAACAATAAAGCGTGCCGTTCATATCGTCCATGTTCGAAGCGATCGTCAGACCCTCACGGTAATACGAGTCGGCTGTCTTAAAATCATCCTGAGCGAGAGCGGTCGCGCCGAGATTTATCAGATTGGTGGTCTGTCTTACTCGGTCGCCAGCCTCGCGGTTAAAGGCGAGTGCCTTCAGATAGAAATCAGCGGCACGATCGAAGTCCTCCTGCAAGCGCGACAGCTCACCGAGGCCGTTGTAGAGCATTCCGAGTACTTGCTTGTCACCCAGATCGAGTGCGAACTGCAAGCCTTCTTCAAGCAGCGGCCTGGCCTCTGCGATTTCTCCATCGTCGAGTCGGAGAAAACCAAGCCGTTGCAGCGAAAGCGCGGCACTCTTTTTGTCGCCGGTCGCCCGCGCCAGGAGCAAACCTTCTTCGGTGTACGAGCGGGCCAATTCTCTGCTCCCTTTGAGGCGGTTCAACTGCCCGGCGCCCGACAGCATTTTCGCCTGCACCTTATCGGCAGTGTCCGATAACGACAAAAACAGTCCGAGTTGGTCGCAACCTTCTCGGATGTGTCCGTGAAGCCACCAAAACCTCCAGATGGCGCCGGCCAGTCGCTGGCCCAGGGTCGAGTAATTTTCGGCTGCCCAGTTCAGCGCGGCTCGCAAGTTGTCGTGATCGTTCTCTAGCCGGTTCAGCCAGTCCGCTGACTGAGCCGCTTCGAGCTGCGGTTCCGCGGCTTCGCCAAGGGCGCAGTAGTATTCCGCGTGTCTCTGGTTCACAACATTAGCTTCGCCGCTTTCGGTGAGTGCCTCACGGGCGAATTCGCGGACGACCTCCAGCATCTGAAAGCGCGGATCGCCTTCACGCTGATCTTTGGCAGCGAGAAGGTTCTGTTCAATCAGCGACGTTACGCCTTCCAAAACATCAAAACCGGCCACCCTGTTTTCCCCAGACGTCAGACCACAAACGGCTTCCGCCGCTTCAAGGGTGAATCCGCCGACAAATACAGCTAAGCGGGCGAACAGTCGCTTTTCTTTTTCTTCAAGCAGATCATAGCTCCACGTTATAGTTTCGCGCATCGTCTGCTGGCGCACTGGCACATCACGCGGGCCGCCGGTTAGTAGCTTCAACTGGTTTTCGAGTCGTCCAAGAATTGCGCCCGGCGACATCATTCTTGTCCGCGCCGCAGCTAGCTCAATCGCCAGCGGCAGACCGTCGAGCCGGAAGCAGATTTCAGCGACCGCCGCCGCATTCTCGTTCGTTAAGCTAAACCCTGGCTTTGCGCTCCGTGCACGCGCAAGAAACAATTGGACCGCCGGAAAAACCGACAGGTCATCCAGTGATTCTGTTTCGGGAAAGAATTGCCCGGAAGGAACGGCCAGAGGAGAAACAACAAATTCGTGATCGACGCTAAGTCTCAAATGGGCACGGCTGGTTACCACAATTTTCAAACCCGGCGCCGCGTTAAGAAGATCCGAAATTTGCGGGGCGCCCGGGAGCAACTGCTCAAAGTTATCTAGGATCAACAGCAGCTCGCGGTCTTTCAGATGATTCCTCAGTGCTTCGATAGCTGGTCTATCGCCGCTGGTCCTCAAGCCGAGCGGCGCCGCGATAGCAGAGGCTATCAGTTCGGGCCGGTTCACGGCGGCCAGCTCAATAAAGAAAACGCCGTCTGCAAAATCGTCGCCCAGCTGCGCTTGCACAGCCCGTGCGAGAGTCGTCTTGCCAACACCGCCGACGCCAGTCAGCGTCAAAAGCCGCACGCCTTCGTGGACCAGCAATCCGGTGATCTCAGCGATCTCCTCATTGCGGCCGATGAATTCCTCGGGACGCTTTTCTGTCCTTGAACCGGTACATTTCACGTCCGCCGAGAACCGATATCCGCGCCGCCGAAGTGTTTCGATGAACGGTTGCTTGTCGGCACGCTCGCCCAGGGTTTTACGCAAAAGGTGTAGATACAACGACAGGTTTGATTCTTCGACAACGGAATCGTTCCAAATGATCCTCATCAGCTCATCTTTGGAGACGATCTGGCCGTTTCGCTCTACCAGAGCCTGCAACGTTTCTACCGCCTTTGGCGGCAGGGAGACCTGCTCGTCATTTCGATAGAGCATTGAATGGGCGGCATCGAGACGAAACCGCTCAAATTCATAGGTCCTTTGTTGAAGACGCTTTGTCACAGGCTCCTCAGAAACCACCTGCGGGTTTGTAGGGGCGGGCCGGAAGTGCCCGCCCACTTAAAGAAAAATTAAAGTTAAATCCAAAGACGCAGCTGGCCCGAGTAATCTACGCTCATTTCACGCAAACAAGTGAGTGGGGGCGTGAGCGCAAGTTGTCTGATCCGTAGCCATAGTCTAACTCAAGTGTCCGGTAAAACGGATTCCTCAGGGGATCAAGAACGGAGAAACAAGAATATGGCTTGCACGCTGAATTTGGGGTTTTCGGATCTGCCGAGCATTTACAACATCACTCTTCCGGTCGGGCCGAACATGCCCAACGTGCGCGACGACGTGCTGCTGGTGCAAACGCTGATGAAGTTGGCCAACTTTGCGCGCAACGGCGGAGGCCCGGTTGAAGCAAGCCGCAACATAAAGGTTGACGGTTGGTTCGGCGATCAGACCAGACGGATGATCGAAGCATTCGAGGTTCATATTCGCGAGAAGCATCTGCTGCTTATCCCCGACGGTGTGCTCGAACCCTCGTCAAACGACGGCTACACAGCTAAAGGCATTATCTACAAGATCATTCACCTTAATCGTTTCGCGAAGCAGGCCATGCCGTTCGGAGAGAAATACAACCGAATTCCGACCGATCCGGAAACGCATCCGATCCTGCGGCAGTCGCTTTTGACCGAGCGCCAAACCGTCCCGATTTGCGACTGAAGTTTGGCGAGACCCGACAAACAGGACTAGAGAGCCTGCTTAAAAATGTTGAATACGAATAGCAAATACGGGTTCAGAGAATTTTCAGAGATTTTTCCGGGATATCTCTTAGGACTTTCTTGCTGCACCTCAAGTACTGTCGGCGATAACTTTCGGTCACAAGCGACAGTGGAAACACGTGGGGTTCAGCGCGAGCAGATGAAATCTTCAAATCGAGCGGCTTCGGAGACACCTCGAGCATCATGCTGATGCACCGGAGGAGTCCGAATCTACTCTATTTCCTGGCCAGCTCGCTGCTCGAGGTCGAGATTCATAACAAGTGAGTTTTCCCGGCAGCCTGAGAGTTGCTCCTGAAAAAGAGAGGCAGGAGATAGCCCAACCGGCAGCGATTTGACGTTTGAACGAAGGCAACAACCGTTCGGAGACAAGTAAGGAGCAAGAATCATGAAGAGTGGAATATCCCGGCCCAACCTCGGAGATTGTCTCAGCAAGACGCTACGAAGACTGCGCGTTTGTCTCTTCCTTCTATTGCTGATCTTGTCTTGCGGCTTTCTCGTCTTTCCTGTGCGGGCTCAGGACTGCCCCGGGTCAACCATCTTCGCCGATGACTTCGAGTCCGACCCCTCGTCGCGCTGGACTGTCAGTCGCGAGTTAACCGATCCGTCCACCTTCGTCCCGCGTGACTGGACGTGGGTTCATACACTGCCCGACGGCCGCGCGGGTTCGGCCTTGTTCGCCCCCGACCCTGTAGCTTTTGAGCTTTGCTCGGCCCCGCCTCCGGGACAGATTGGCGTGCTGCTTTTGGAGAGTCCACCCATCACTTTGCCTGGCGATTTTCAGGGCAGGCTGCGCGTCTCGTTTGATCATTGGGTCTCTCTTGAGGAGGGGTTCGATGGCGCACAACTAATGATCAGCGTCAACGGTAGTCCTTATTTCCTTGTCGCGTCGGAATCCAATGCGGATTTCATCTCCAATCCTTACAACTTCGTCCTCTTCCCATTCGAGGACAACAACCCGAGGTTTGGTCAACCCGCCTGGAGCGGAGTCGGCGGTGGACTGCCAGATAACTCATGGGGCACCACGATTGTTGACCTCTCGCGCTACGCCCAACCCGGCGACACGATCCGGCTGCGGTGGGACATGAGCACCGACTACTGTTTCGGAACAGACGCCGGTTGGTACGTGGACAACGTGAAAGTCTACACGTGTCCCTTGCGGACCGTCACCGGCACGGTCACTGGGAACGGTGAGCCACTGGCCGGCATCAACGTGACGGCCTATCACTTGTCCAGCGATTCCTCTTACTGGGAGCCGACGCAGAGCACCGTGACCGGTCCCGACGGCAGCTATGCGTTGCTCTTGCTCGGCGGTACGTATCGCATCGGGTTCATTGATCCGCAGGGCCCGTACGGGAGCCTGTTCTTCGATGGTGCCGACAACCTCGCCCAGGCCGACGACGTCGTCGTGGGAAGCGAAGACGTGGCCAACATCGACGCCAACTTGGACCTCAACCATCCCATCACCGGCATCGTGAGCGTCGACGGCGTGGACATGCCCGGCGTGGCGGTCACGGCCTGGCGGCAGGTTCCGGGCGGGTCCGTTTGGGATGCCGTGAAGTTCACGACGTCGAGATCTGACGGCACCTACACGCTGTACGTGCCAGACGGTACATACCGCGTCGGGTTCGCGACGTGGCAGGGCCGGTGGCCCCCCATCTACTACGACGGAGCCGACAGTCTCGAGGCAGCAACCGACGTCGTCGTCGCCGGCACCGGTGTGCCCAACATCAACGCTGCCTTCCTCAGCGAGGTTCCGGAGTCGGGCCCCGCCATCACCGGCACCGTCACAGTAGTGGGTACTGGAGCGCCTGCCGTCGGTGTCATCGTCACCGCCTGGAAGTGGAACGACACATTCCAGGCCTGGTCGCCTTTGAGATCGAAGGAGACACGGCCGGACGGCACGTATGCGCTGTACGTACCCGAGGGGACCTACCGCGTCGGCTTCAAACACAACCTCAACCGGTATCGCACGGTCTTTTACGACGGAGCCGCAACCGTCGATGCGGCCGGCGACGTTATCGTCACGACCGATGGGGCGCCGAACGTCAATGCGCAGCTCGTCGAGAACCACTACATCAGCGGCACGCTCACGGCGGACGCTGCGCCGGGGCTTCCTCCAGGGCCGCCTCCCACCGCTATGACCGCCTGGTGGTGGAACGCACCACTTAACTCGTGGGATCAAGTGAGCTCAGCATTCAGCGCGCCCGATGGGACCTACGTGCTCTACGTCCCGGACGGCACCTACAGGATCGGGTTCGCCCCCTTCGGCCCGTATTACCCCACCTACTACGACGGAGCGGAGACCTTGGCCGAGGCCGCGGATGTCACAGTGGCGGGCGGAAACGTATCTAACATCAATGCGCACCTGCGGCGCATCGTGTTCGCCGACCCGTGGCCGGCTGCGACCAGCCTGTCCGGCGCCGGTCAGGATGCCTGGGATCCGCAGGTGGCCGCGGGTCCGGATGGTGCGGTCACCGCGGTGTGGTACCGCCGGGACGGACGCAACAGCCGTGTGCAGGTGGCCACGCTGGCGCCTAACGAATACTGGTCGCCGCCGGCGGACCTGTCGCTGCCCGGCGAGGATGCCTCCGATCCTCAGGTGGCGATGGGAGCTCGGGGCACGGCGGTGGTGGTCTGGCGCCGGTGGGATGGCGCCCATTACCGGGTGCAGGCGAGCAGCCGGGGCGAGAACGGGAAGTGGTCGGCGCCGGTCACTCTTTCGAAGTCCGGCGAGGATGCATGGGATCCACAGGTGGCCATGGGGCCGCATGGCATGGCGGTCGTGGCTTGGCGCCGATCGGACGGAACCAGTCACCAAGTGCAGGCGACTACCCGCATGGCGTACGGACCCTGGCCGTCGCCAGTCATGCTTTCGACGGTTGGTGGCGATGCGTGGGATCCGCGGGTAGCCGTGGGATCGGACAGTACCGCCACGGTGGTGTGGTCGCGATCCGATGGAAGCAATGAACGGGTGCAGGCGGCCACCCGGGCGCCTAACGGATCATGGTCGTCGCCGGTGACCCTTTCCGCGGCCGGCACGGATGCCTTGAACCCAAAGGCGGTCGTCGGACCGGATGGCGCAGCCACAGCGGTGTGGCGCGCTTGGGACGGAGGCAGTGATCAAATCATGGCCTCCTCGCGGCCTGCGAAAGGAGTCTGGTCAACCCCGGCCACGCTCTCGACCGTCAGCGGAAATGTCTACGACCCCCAGGTGGCGGTGGATCCAGACGGGAGGGTCTCCGCTGTATGGAGTTGGTGGGACGGCTACCAGGGAAATGTCCACACTGCGTCGCGGCCGCCGGGTGGGACGTGGTCGAGGCCGGTAACCCTTTCGAGCTGCTGCGAGGATGCCCAAGCCCCGCGGGTCGCCGCGGGCCCGGACGGCAGGGCCACTGTTCTATGGCGCGCGCCGCTATCCGGCATCTATGGGCATATGGTGGCAGCGAACCGGACACCGGATGGTTCGTGGACGGCTCCGATCATCGTGTCCGAAGACAGCCTGCGCGCATACGGCGCTCAGGTGACAGCGGGGTCGGATGGAACCGTCGCCGCGGTGTGGGAGCGGCGCGACGGTGCCGACGACCGTGTCCAGGCCGTGGTGCTGATCCCAGTGCCCGAGAGCAGGAGAAAACGATGAAGAAAACGACGAAAACTGAAGTGTTCCAAGTGAAGCGGATGAGGTTTCCCAAGGCTGCATCAGATCCAACAATGCAGTGGAGCCGGCGCGGTTTCTTGAGACTGACGGGTGCTGGTATGGTCGCCATGGCTGGCACGGCCGTGACAGGCTGGCCAACGGCTTGGGCTGCTGATCCGACACGCGACCCGGAGCTCCTCCCCGGTGACGCGGCCCACGCCTGGCTCCGGGAGGTGTACAACGTCGTCTGGGGGGCGAACGACAGCACTCCGACGAACGCGGCGCGGATCTACTGCTATTTCTCGATCGCCATGTACGAGTCGGTTGCGTCCGCTTCGAGCAGCCTGCGCAGTCTGGTTGGCCAGTTGACCGGGCTCCGGCCGCTGCCGCAGACGCCGCCGGGAAGGACGGACGCTTCGTGCGTGATGGCGAGCGCGGCGCGCGAGGTCACCGACCACCTCTTCAGAGCCTCGAATCCCGAGGGGGATCGATTGGCTGGGCTCTTCTTGGATCAGATTTATTTGCGCCGCGCGGCGGGCGTGCCTGCCAGTGTCGTGAGCGCCTCGCTGGACCACGGCGTACATCTCGGTCGCGCCCTGGTGGCGTGGATAGCTGCAGACGGGTATGCCGGCACGCTGGGGCGGACGTACAGCCCACCCGTGGGCGAGTCACTCTGGCGACCCAGTCCCCCGAACTTCGGCACGGCCATCTCACCGTACTGGGCGGAGGTCCGGCCGATGGTGCTTCGAAACGCCGACGAGGTGACTCCCGTCGCGCACGTGCCGTACTCAACCAGCGTGGGTTCACCCTTTTGGCAGCAGGCCAACACCACCTACCAGACCGGCCTCGCGCTTACCCAGTTCCAGCGTGAGACCGCGATGTTCTGGCGGGACAACCCGCACACATCGGGGCTTCCGTCCGGCCACTGGATGCAGATCGCCCGCCAGGTGTGCGAGCAGCAACAGCTCTCCCTGGCGCGCTCGGTCGAAGTCTACGCCCGCGTCGGCGTCGCCCTGCACGATGCCTTCTTGAACTGCTGGACCTGGAAGTACCGTTACAACCTCATCCGGCCCGTGGATTACGTGCACCTCCACATCAATCCCAACTGGATGACCTGGGTGGCCACGCCGGCGTTCCCCGAGTACACCTCAGGGCATTCGGTCGCCTCGGCGGCGGCGGCCCACGTGCTCACTAACCTCTTCGGTGATCTTGCCTTCACCGATCAGAACGCCATCCCCGAGTGGGGCACACGCCAATTCGGTTCCTTCCGTGAAGCGGCGCAGCAGGCCGCCACGTCCCGGCTTTACGGTGGCATCCATTACCCGATGGCGATCGAAGCTGGCCTCAACCAGGGCGATACCATCGGGTCGCTGGTGGTCGACCGTCTGCAGACGCGTCGGTGAGATCACCTCTTCGACGTCCTGTGCGCCGGGGCATGCGGCTATCTGCTGAAGAAGACCCCGCCCGCAAACATGAAGCCTTAGTCGATATCCACATGAACGGCATGAGCCGAAGAAACTTTGTCAAAGGCGCCGCAACTATGGCGGCGGTCGCGGCGGCAGTTTCCGTCAAACCAATGCTTGGCGGCAAAGCGTCTGTTGTTGAAGCCGCGCCTGCCGGCAGTGCGTCGAATCGATCGCATGACTGCTTCAACTATCGGAAGAACGTGGCGTTGGCCCACAAAGTCAACATACGGCCGCGGGTCGACAATGGCGATGCGGCGCGATTCACGGACTTCAGTTGGTGTTACAACAAAGGATTGCCGCACGACAACCTCGGGATTCCCAATCCTCAAGCGATGCTCAGTCTGAAGAATGCGTTGACGAGCGGGAAGTCGGCAGACTTCGCAAACATCATCGTCGGAACTCCACGCGGTGGGCCGAACTCGAAGTTAACCGGCCCGCAGGCGGCGCTCGCATTCGATTTGGAAGGCATGGATTCTCATTCAACCGTGATTCCGCCCCCGCCTAACATCGCCAGCGCGCAGACGGCCGCCGAACAGGTCGAGCATTACTGGGCCGCTTTGCTGGCGGACGTGCCGTTCACTGAATACGAGACGAACACGCTGGTTGGTCAGGCGGTGACCGACATGAACAACATGTCGTTTCTTAGCAGTCCCGCGAACAATCAGTTTCCTTATCCGGTCACGCGCCAGAATCTTTTTCGGGGACAGTTCGTTCCGGGCGACGGCAATCTAAAAGGGCCGTACCTTTCGCAATTCATGATTCAGCCGACGTTCTTCGGCAGCCAACCAATCAATCAGCAACACAAAGTGTTCTTGCCTGTCGGAGGCGGTGGAAGCAACTACCTGACTTCGGTCGCGTTCGGTACGAGTTAAGATCGACTGCGCCATGCGTGACCACTTCAAGAAGGTGGCTAACCTTTTGCCGGGAGCGACCGAAGGCGAACGGGAACAAAATGCTCTGGTTCTCTTCTCCGGCATGGCCGGCGCGCTCAGCATGGCCCGGTCTGTGGCGGACGACGATTTGCGTCAGACTATTCTGCAGGGCGCCAAAGAGTTTTATATCAAGTCGACCTAAAACCCTCACGTGTGGGTGACCATCAAGACGTATCCGTCGGGATCGCTGACGCGGAACTCACCCAGCGCGGTCCGGCGGAAGTGCGAAGACGCTGGCCACCGCCAAAAGGAGGATAGTGTCGCGGGTTCACACGACGTGAATGCGATGTGATCCTCTCGAATGTCACTTGCCTTTCAGTCCGTCGCGCCAGGCGATTGCTTCGAGTTCGACCCGGACTGCGTCCTCGACGGCAATCACGGGTCGCGCCTGGAATTCGAAGGCCGGGTAGGTCGAGCAGAACTTGTGAACGGCCAACGGATCGTCGCAGTCCACCAATACGTGCCCACCCCACTCGCCCACTCGCACTACGAACAACTCGATCTTGAAATTTGCTGGTGCCTTCCATTGACCGAACACGTCAAGGATCCGCTTCTGGGCATTCTCGTACTCCATAGGCGAACCTTGCGGGCGTTCGAACCAGCTGATCATGTACTTCATTGGTATCCTCCTATAGTGTTGGTTCTCGGAACGATTGCTTTTTGGAAGGGCTAACACCCGCTTAAGCTGCGGCGGCGCGTTATCCATGTGATTCCCTGCCCAGAAACCTGGCATACACCGCGGAGCGTCCTTGGCAACAACTCTAATGCTGGGGGTATGTCTTAGCCAGAATGACTTCCTGGGGCTGGCGTAAATCTCTGGCGGCATCGCAGCCTCTAGTCCCGAGCGAATGATCACGGCATCGACGCCCGTCCGGTTGGCGGCCGCCCTTTCGTCACACCGCCTTCTTTCCCAAGAATCCCCAGCGCAAACCCTCATGAAGATCAGAAGCGCCTGATTGGCCCCCCGACCTTCATACGGGGAAGGGGATCTTCTTTGGGTCACGAAAGAGCGTGCGCTTGTATTGTGCAATCCCCTCATCATACGTGCGAGCGAAGACTAGCGTGTCACCGAGATTCGTACGGCGGAACTCCAAACTCGGACAAGATCGCCGTCGCGGGTTCATCAACCTACGCCGGGCGTTCGAGTAGCGCATTGCCCTCGTCGAGACAGCACAGCAGAGTGTCGTCATATTGCGGTATCAGACCATACACATCGGCCAAACCCGTATAGGCTAGGGCGTATTTCGGATCTCTTTCGATAGCTTGCGAGAATACTCACGCATCTTTTCAAAATCCTCTATTTTTCGATTGTTCCAATGAAAACGCCCTTTAAGTAAAGCTGCTGGGCCCATGAATCTGTTGTGTAGGCTTTCGTGACCTGTTCCTGTTGGGCAGCCGTTAATTTCAATCGGAGTTTTTTTGAAATATCTCCGGCCATCTCGCGCTGCAGCGAAACGAGGTTGCTCATCTTCCGGTCATACTTTGCCGACCACAAAGCATCGAGCGTTTTCGTAAAGACCAACTCCAGACTGAGTTTTATATCCTTGCCCCGCTGCACGCTCATGCCCAGCAAAATAGCTTCGACATTCAATTCCTCGCCGAGCTGCTTTGGTGATATGTCCTTACCCTTGTAATAAAAAACAGAACTTTTCGCTTTAACAGACAGATTCGGAATTTCCGTCAAACTGCTGATCAACGTTTCGGTCATCCCGTCCGATAGGTATTCGATATCGGCATTGCCGCTGTCGTTAACGAACGGCATCACGGCGATCGAGTTGATCTGTTTGACATTACTTTTGGAGAAGAATCCAAAATAAGCGATCGCTGAAATCGCTCCAAACAGAATGATCCAACACCTTCGCGTAGCCATCTTTGCGCAGCATGATGTTCTCAGGCTTGATGTCACGGTGGATAATCCCAGCCTGATGCGCCGCGGAGAGCGCTTCCGACACTTGTACGCCGATCTTCAGGATCGCATTGAGCTGCAGCGTTTCCTTTTGCGAAAGATGCTCACGCAGGGTCTGGCCGTCGATCAACTCGGTCACGATATAGTTTTTGCCGTCTACCTCGCCGATCTCATGAATGGTCAGGATATTCGGATGGTTGAGCGCGGACGCAGCCTTGGCTTCC
>Ga0209751_10001315_pt1 | contig 25583 bp, 28 predicted proteins | sample RifCSP13_1_FD_184019 | JGI IMG/M metagenome (GOLD analysis project Ga0209751, IMG submission 184019) | Soil microbial communities from Rifle, Colorado - Rifle CSP2_sed 13_1 (SPAdes) (version 2) | ecosystem: Environmental > Terrestrial > Deep subsurface > Rock core/Sediment | place: Rifle...
CGGGGAACTTCCGATCCAGGTCCGCGAGGAGGACCTCAAGGGACTTCCCGGAGGCCTTCACGCGGCTCGCGCCCTTCGCGTACTCGCGCAACGCGGCGGGCAGGACGACCTCGACGGCCACAATCTCCCCCTAGAGGCGAGGGGATGACGGGAGGGGATGAAAAGACTTCGCACCCGCCAACCTTCGGGCGGACACGGCCGGGCGCAACGATGCTACCGAACGGTGCGGCTTATACCCCGAGACACCGGTGCAGGCCGTAATGCCCCTACCCGAGCAAGGGCGACAGAAGGTGGGCGGGGTCCACACGGCGGACCGCCCGATGGCCATGTATACACCCGAGCGTGAGCCGGTCTTCTATGAACGCGGCTCGACATGGATCGTGATCGCCATCCTCGCAATCCTGTTCCTCGTCTTCTTCGGGTTCTTCGTGTTCTTCCGTTGAAACGGGTCGCATCCCAAGCACACGTTCCCAGGGCGAAGTTACGCCACGACCGAGCGCAATCCCTCGCGGAGCGACGGGTACGCGAGAGTCCACCCGAGCCGCTCCTTCGCCTTCGCGTTCCGAATCCGGAACGACTCCGTGATCAAGCGAACGCCCGCGCTCCCGATCACGAGGCTCGCAAGACTCGGCGGGACGTGCCCCGGTCGGCGGAGTCCGTACGCGTCCGCGATCGCGTCCGAAGCCTCCCGTAAGGTGAGGGGCGTTTCGTCCGCGAGCAGGAAGGTCCCGCCCGCCGGACCGCGCTCCACCGCCAACGCATACGCAGCGGCGCAGTCCTGCACATGGACAAAACCGAAGTAGTTCGTCCCGTCGCCGACGACGCGGTACCGCCCTCGCCGCATGTATTCCACGAAGTACTTCTGAAACGGCCCCCCGCGACCGTAGACGACGTTCGGTCGGAGGATCACGGTCCGCAGACCGTTCCGTCCGTCAGCGGCCCGGACCATCGCGTCCGCCTCCGCGCGCCCCCGGTTCGGCTTCGTGAACGGCTCCTCGGGCGTGGTCTCGTCGACCCACGCGCCGGGCTCGTGACGGTACGTCCCGCCCGCGCCGCTCGCGAGGACGAACGCGCGCATCCCGCGCTCCGCAGCGATCGCGAGGAGGCTCCTCGTCCCCTCGACCCACGTCGGGTAGGCGACGCGGTACTTCGCCTGGATGTTCGGCAACGCGAGGTGCACGATCGCGTCCGCATCCTTGGCGGCGTCTTCGGACGTCGCCCGCTGCGTCACGTCCCCGACGACGACGCGCTCCAATTTCCCGAACTTGGCGGCGTCGGACTCCTTGTGCACGAGGGCGGTCACCCGATGCCCGCGGACGAGCAACAGGCGGACGAGGTTCCATCCGAGGAATCCGGCCGCGCCGGTGACGAAGACGTGCACCGACGCCGCCATTCGACGCGCGCACTTGAGGCTGTGGTATGAACCGTCACGCCCGGCGCGGCCGCGGGAGGAAACGCCCCGTGCGCGCCATGTACTGGCGGTACTTCGCGCCGAAGCCCTCGGGGGATGCGAGGAGTCGCTCCTCCTTCTGCGCGCGATAGTTCGCGAGGGTGACGACGAAGCCCGCCGCCGCCAAAAGTGCGACGTTGAGGAACACGAGCGCGATGCCCATGGTGAGGAAAATCGCGCCCGTATACGTCGGGTGGCGGATCCGCGCGTAGGGCCCGATCGTGATGAGCTCATGGTCGCTTGTGACGGCGATCTGGATCATCATGAAACGTCCGAGGGCCCGGCCCGCCCAAAGTACGAGGAGGCCGCCTGCGACCCACACCCCGAGGCCCGCAACCTGGAAGACCTCGTCGAACGGAAACGAGAACGTAAGGACGGTCCTGTAGGCATACGCGGGCGCAACGACCGTGAAGAACGAGTACAACTGCGGTGCGAGGAAGAGGAGGGCCCACGCGACCTGCAATGCTTGCGGCGGGCTGTCCTCCACGCGGAACTGCCTGGGCGCTTCGTGGCGCCGGGAGAGTGCGAAAATCGTCGCGACGGTCGCTGCCGCCATGACGAACGCGACGTACCACGTCAGGTCGCGGGAGAGCACGCGACGCGCGTAGCCCGTCCGCGGCCAAGAACGTTGCGAAAGGACGCAAGCCTTATCGCCAAGCCCCGCGCATGATGGCCGCATGCTCGAGAAGCGGGATTACCGCGTAGTCCCGGGCGCGAAGCTCACGGACGTGTGGGCCCCGTCGTGGGACTGGTGGCAGCGCGCCGGCTTCGCCCTGTACCACGTCGGCCCGGGCCACTTCACCGGATCTTCAATCTACTCGAAGATCGGCCTGCGGCGGGAGATCGATCTCCGGTTCCTCGAGGCGAACGACGCCCTGTACGTCGACCTTGCGTTCCGCGCGCGGATCACGGACGAGGGCGCGGTCGGCGGCGCCGTGGCGGCGGTCGTCTTCTTCCCTGTGGCGGCCGTCGGAGGCGCGATATCGTGGTCTCAGTACGAGAACGAGGCAAACGCGCTCATGGCGACCTACTGGCAGGGATTGTGGCAGCTCACGGGAAAGCCCAGCCAGATTCTCTACGTGACTGCGCCGCCATTCGGGACCCCGTACACGGTCATGCCCCAGGTCCCTGCGCCGGCCGCCAAGACGTGCGCGAAGTGCGGCGCGGGCCTGGCGGCAGACTGGAAAGCATGCCCGGCGTGCGGAACACCCGTTGCGTGACCGGCGGCTTACTAGTAGGCGAAAAGCCGCTCGTACCTTCTGTGATCCTCGACCCAGTGAATCCTCACGCTATCCGCCCGCTGTGTGCCGAAGACGGTGTACAGGGCCCGCCTACCATCCGGCAGCTCGGGGCGGAGGAGATTCGGGAGATGTCTTAGCGAACGCGGGACCCGGTCGCGTCGAATCCGATCTCCGAGAAACGGTTCCTCGCGGAGGCGTCGAGATAACTCGCGCAGCTTTCGGCGCTGCGGGCCACCGGCCCGACGAAACTCCCTTTCGTCTACAACGACGTCGACCGCCGATGAGCTCCCTCCTGCGCAAGACTACAGCTTGATCCAGCGCTTGCCCCGCCAGAAGGTGGGCTCGTCGTGGAAATCCCACATTACGCCCTCTTCACGTCCTCGGCGACGAGGTGCAAGCGCTTCAGTTCATCGACGCAGGCGCGGATTGAGGAAGGGCGTACGCGATTCCCCTTGATACGCCTCCGGATTTCATCAAGGAGCAGAGGCCCCTCATCGCGTTCCTCCGCAACTCTCAGAATCCTCTCGACCTGGTGCAGCGTCCTCAACGAGGGCGACGGCCCTTGCCATTCCTTCGGGAGCTGGATGGGAGACAACGATGTCATGAAAGGCAGAAGCGCCATACGAACGTTCAGGGCTTCGCGTACGTGTACACCTAACGCGGGTGTGCGGTGTGCGGGAAGCCTTAACTACGGTCCGGTCATCGCCGCCAACTCCGGGGGAGTCCGTGGCCACCGTCGCGCACACACTGAGCAACGGCCTGACCGTCCTCCTTGACCCCATGCCGGACGCGCCGGCGGTCACGGTGTGGGTCGGCTACAAGGTCGGCTCGCGGAACGAGCGGCCGGGCATCACGGGCGCCACGCACTGGGTCGAACACATGTTGTTCAAGGGCGGCGGGGCGCTCAAGAAGGGCGACATCGACGCAATCGTCGGACGCCTTGGAGGCAAGTTCAACGGGTTCACGGACATGGACTACACGATTTACTTCGAGACCCTCTCGCCCGACCACCTCGATACCGCCCTGATGATCGAGGCGGAGCGCATGCGCAACGCCGCGTTCGACCCGCAGGAGACGGAGGCAGAGCGCGGCGTGATCATCAGCGAGCGGGAGGGAGGCGAGAACAACCCGAAAGTCCTGCTCTCCGAGGAGATGTGGCACCTCGCGTTTCACGCGCACCCGTACCACTGGCCCGTCATCGGCTGGAAGACGGACCTCGAGCGGATCCGCCGGGACGAGCTGTACGACTACTACCGCCAGCACTACGCGCCGAACAACGCGGTCCTCACCATCGTCGGGGCTTTCTCGGAGGACGAGGCGATGCGCCGCGTCCAGGCACACTTCGGAGCCTTCCGTCCGGAGGACCAGCCGGCCCCCTTGGCGGTGACCGAGGCGCCACAGGAAGGCGAGCGCCGCGGCATCATCCGTCGCGCCGGCACGCAGGACCACCTCATGGTCGGCTACCGCGTCCCCGAAGTCATGCACGCGGACACCGCGCCCCTCCTCGTGCTGCAGGCCGTGCTCGGCGGCTGGCACGGCGTCGGCTTCTTCGGCGGGGCCTTCGTCTCCCGAAGCAACCGCCTGTACCGCGGCCTCGTGGACACGAAGCTCGCGACGGACGTGGGCGCCCAGCACGCGTTGCGGCGGGACCCCGGACTCTTCGTCGTCGAGGCGACCGTCCGCGAGGGCGTAGACCCCGTGAAGGTGGAGCGCGCGACGGGCGACGTGATCGAAAAGCTTCGGAGGAAAGCGCCGACGGAGGCGGAGATGACCCGTGCGCTCCGCCAGATCCGCGTGTGGGACGGGTACGAACGGGACGGCCCCACGGCGAAGGCCCTCCTCCTCACGTGGTTCGAGGTGATTGCGAACCACGGGCTCCTCGACGCTCTCCTCGAGCGATGCCAATCCGTGGCGGCGGAGGACGTGCGACGCGTCGCCGACGCGTACCTGATCGAGGACCACCGGACGGTGTGTACCTTCCTCGCGCGCAAGGAGGCGCCGTGACCGAACCCGTGCGCCTCGCGCTCGACAACGGGGCCGTCCTCCTGCTCCGCGAGGACCACGGGAACCCTTCGATCGCGATCCGCGGGAGCGTGCGCGCGGGGGCCGCGTACGGAGCGCCTGGGGTCGCCGAATTCGCCGCCCGCCTCGTGTTCCGCGGGACGACGAGACGGAGCGCCTCCGCAATCAGCGATGCGATCGAGTCCTTGGGGGCTGCGCTGTCGAGCACGAACACGGAGGAGGCCGTGGCGATTCACGGCCGGTGCACTCGGGAGACCCTCAAGGCGACCTTGAAGCTCCTCACCGAATCGCTCGCGACGCCGGCGTTCGCCGAGGGCGAACTGGAGAAGGTCCGCGGCGAAGTCCTCGGGGACCTCCGTGCCCAGCAGGACGACACGCGCCGCGCCGCGGTCCGTCGCCTGGCGGAGCTCCTCTACTCGCGGGGCCACGCATACGGCCGCGACCCGAAGGGGGACGAGACGTCCGTCCGGAAGGTGAAGGCGAAGGCCCTCCGCGCGTTCCACGAGGCCCACTACGGCGCCGCCGGAATGATCCTTGCCTTCAGCGGCGACCTCGACGCAGAGTCGCTCGGGAACACGATCGGTCCGGCGATCGAAGGTCTCGATCCGGGTTCGCCGCCAAAGCCGGTGCCCGCACCGAAGGCGGAGAAGCGGTCGAGCGCGACGATCCCCATGGCGCATAAGTCCCAGGCGGACTTCGTCGCGGGCCGCGTCGCCGTCGCGCGGTCGCATCCGGACTTCTACGCCCTGAACCTCGCGAACCTGCTGTTCGGCCGCATCGGCCTGTACGGCCGCCTCGGCACGACCGTGCGGGACACGCTGGGCCTTGCGTACTACTCCTTCAGCTCCCTGGAGGCGCGCCTCGCCGGCGGCCACTGGTCCCTGAGCGCGGGCGTGAACCCGAAGAATCTCGTCAAGGCCGTGCAGGCGATCCGCGCCGAGGCGGAGCGCCTGAACAAGGAGCCGTTCACAGAGCAGGAGATCCGCGACGGGAAGACGCACCTCGTCGGCGCGCTCCAGGTCAACCTCGAGCGGAACCCCGAGTACGCGGGGGCGCTGCACGACGTCGAGTACCACGCCCTCGGATCGGACTACCTCGACCGCTACCCGGCCCTCGTTCGCGGGATCGACCCCGATTCCGTGCGCAAGAAGGCCGTCGCCTACTTCGATCCGGACGCCTGCGCGTGGGTCGCGTCCGGACCCATTGGCGGCATGAAGATCGCGTTCTGAGCGGACCGGGCGGGACAACCTATAAAATGCCCCGGCCCCTACTGGCAAGACGCTCCGGGTTGGGGCAGGGAGGAGACATGCATCGTGCGGTGGCGGCCCTCGTCGTCCTCGCCGTGTTCGCGGCGACGCCCGTGGCGGCGCAGAACCTTCCACCCGGAGGTCTGTTCGGCGGCGATCTCCGGGTCGCGCTTCTTGCGGCGCCGGACCTCGACCCGGCCCAATTCCCGGCGAACCGTCTCGTCCAGGGCGTCGCCTACGCAGCGCTCGTCCGCGTAGGGCCCGACGAGACCGCCGTGGCGTCCCTCGCGAGCCGATGGATCCACGACTCCGTGGCGCGCACGGTCACGTTCGACCTTCGAGCGGCGAGCTGGTCGGACGGAAGCCCCATCGACGCGCAGGACGTCGCGTGGTCCTTCCAGAGACACGTGGCGAACGGACTTGCGCCGGGACTGACGGCGGTCGCCGTCGACGCGGACACCGTCCGGTTCACATTCACTTCCGGCGGCGGCGACTTCCTCGAGAACGCCGCCACGCTGCCGATCGCGTGGAAGGACGGGAGCAACCTCGCCACGCTCAGCGGCCCCTACGCCTCGACGACGTCGTCGACCGGCCTGCTGGAGCTGGCAGCGAACGAACAACACGCCGGCGGCCGACCGTACTTCGACCGCCTCGTCTTCCGGTTCCCCCACACCCTCGCGAAGAACCCGAACGGAACCACGCGCGCCGACGACGCGGGATGCGCCCTCATGCTCCGGAGCGTCGACGTCATCGGCTGGCCGGTGACCCAGTCCGAGTTGAACACGGAACGGGACTGCGTCGAGGGCTTCGGCGGCTTCGAGGACGGCCTGAACCACACGCTCTCAGACCCTACGCGGACGATCCCACATCTCGGCGCAATCGAGACCTCGGGCCTACGGTTCCTGTTCCTCGGAATGAACGCCCAACAGGCGCCCCTCACGGATCCGGTCCTGAGGCAGGCGCTCTCCCGAGCGGTCGACCGCGACTTAATTGCGGGCACGTACGGTGGCGCGATCGAGGCGAAGACGGATATCGCGGACTCCCCCGTGTCCCCGGCGAACGAGGCGTGGTTCAACGCAAGCGTCCCGAGGTATCGCGTGCCCCGCATCGTGTCCGGCACGACCGCGTCGACGACCCTCGAGGGCGTGAACGAATATCTGAACGAGGCCGGATACATGGACCGCGACAGCGACGGCTGGCGGGACGACCCTGCCGGCATGCCGTTCGCGTTCACGCTCCACACGGTCGACCAAGCGAACGACCCGCGCGTCGCGAAATATCTCGACCTCATCACGAAATTCCAGGGAATCGGGATCAACGTCTCCCAGCAGGAACACACGCCCTCGGACCTCCGTGCGCTCGTCGCCGCGGACGCCTTCGACCTGTACGTGGACGTCGCGGAAGCGCGAGGAGAGCCGTCCTTCCTCTTCGACAGGTTCCACTTCACGGGGAGCGCGAACGACGGGAACCTGAACTCCCCCGAGCTCGACGCGATCCTCGAGACGATGCGGGACGCGGTCGATCCGGCGGTCCGCCGCCAAGCGGTGCTCGACGCGCAGGGATGGATCGCGGTGAACGCGCCCCTCGCCCCCATCGTGCACTTCCGCTCCGTGAACGTGCTCGACCGCGAGGCGTTCGAGGGCTGGTCCCCCACCCTCGGCGGCGTCGTCAACTATTGGTCGCTCACGGGGACGCACGTCACCCAACGCGGTCCGCTCGCGGTTACGGTCGACGCGCTCGACGACGGCCTCCGATCGCGGGAGAGCACGACGCTCGTGGTCACCGTGCGCGATTCTACGGGGGACTCGGTCCCGGCCGTGAGCGTCTGGATCGCGGACGGCGGGGTCGCGGACCCCTCCGGCCTCACGGACGACTCGGGGCAGTTCCGGACGACCTACGCGGCGCCCGAGGAGACGTCCGACCGCAACGTCGTCCTCACGGCCGAAGCCGCCAAGGCGGGGTACGTGGGCGGGACCGGGAGCACGACGATTACGGTCCACGCCTCCCCGCGGGAGTTCACGATCAGCCTCGCGAAGGGCGCGACGACCATGCCGTCGGGGAACGAGACGTTCGTGCGCGTCGTCGTTCGGAACCGGGCGAACGCATCGCTCGTCGCGGGCGCGGCCGTCGCCTTCTCCGTCTCCCCGAGCGACCTCGGCGGATCCGTGAATCTGCCGGATGGGACGACGGACGCCCTGGGGACGTACGAGGCGAGGTTCCGCGGAGACACCCTGTCCCTCTCCCGGTTCCTGATCACCGCCACCGTCTCGCTCGCAGGCTACGATGACGCGACGGCGACGACGAGCATCGAGGTGCTCCCCCGAGCAGGCGTGGGCGCGCCGCGGACGCCGGCGCTCGACACGATCTCCATGGTCGCCCTCGTCGCCACCCTCGCGGCGCTGTACGGCGCGTGGCAGCGACGGAAATGGGTTTCCCGCAAGCCGTGAGGAAACCATAAGAAGGGCGCGGCGCATCGGCGCGCCCGTGGCCGACGTCCTCGAGCAGGGAAAGAACCGCATCGAGTGGGCGCGGGAGCACATGGCCGTCTTGGCGGCGATCCGCGCGGACTTGGCGAAGCGCAAGCCGCTCAAGGGACTGCGCGTCGGGATGGCCCTCCACGTGGAGGCGAAGACGGGGGTCTTGGCCCTCGCGCTCCGGGACGCGGGCGCGCGCGTTCGGCTCGCCTCGTGCAACCCCTTGAGCACGGACGACGCCGTCGTGGCGGCGCTGAGGGGCGAAGGTCTCGACGTCTACGCGAAGAAGTGGGAAACAGAGAAGGAGTACGACGAGTACCTGCAGAAGGTGCTCGACCTCGAGCCGAACGTGGTGGTCGACGACGGGGCGGACCTCATCTATCGGCTGCACACGGGTCGGCGCGAACTGCTCAAGGGCGTGATCGGGGCGAACGAGGAGACGACGACCGGAGTGAATCGCATCCGCGCGATGGAGCGCGAGGGGAAGCTCGCGTTCCCCGTGATCGACGTGAACGACGCGCAGATGAAGCATCTCTTCGACAACCGGTACGGGACCGGGCAAAGCGCGATCGACGGGATCATGACCGCCACGAACCTCCTTCTGGCGGGAAAACGCTTCGTCGTCGCGGGGTACGGGTGGTGCGGCCGCGGCGTCGCCGCCAGGGCGCGCGGCATGGGGGCCCACGTCGTCGTCACGGAGGTCGATCCGGTGAAGGCGATCGAGGCGAAGCTCGACGGCTTCGAGGTCATGCGGATGGCGGACGCCGCCAGGGTGGCGGACCTCATCGTCACCGCCACGGGCGACCGGGACGTGATCACGGCCGCGCATCTGAAGGTCGTAAAGGACGGGTGCATCCTCGCGAACGCGGGTCACTTCGACGTAGAGGTCTCGATGGCGGACCTCGAGAAACTGTCCACGAGGAAACGGCGCGTCCGCGAGTTCGTTGATGAATACGCATTGAAGGGAGGAAGGAAGGTGTACGTGATCGGCGAGGGACGGCTCGTGAACCTGGCGGCGGGCCAGGGCCACCCCGTGGAGATCATGGACATGAGCTTCTCGATCCAGGCGCTGTGTGCGGAATACCTCGCGAAGCGGGGGAAAGGCATGGAGCCGCGCGTGCACGACGTGCCCCGCGACATCGATGAGGCCGTCGCGCGCCTCGCGCTCGACGCGATGGGCGTGGACATCGACTCCCTCACCGCCGCGCAGAAGGCCTACCTGAACTCCTGGACGGAAGGCACCTGAAGCCCATGGCCCTGCGCGCGGTCGTTTCCGACTTCGATGGCACGATCACAGAGGAGGACGTCGCGGAACTCCTCCTCCACGAGTTCACAGGGGACGCGTGGCTCGCGATCGAACGGCAGCACGCGAGGATCGGCACGCGGGAGACCCTGCGACGCCAGTTCGACCTCGTGAGGACGACGCGTGAGCGACTGCTCGCGGCCGCCGCGCGCCTCGCGCGGCTCGACCCGACGTTTCCTGCGTTCCTGGCGTTCTGCCGCCAGCGGGGAATCCTGCTCGAGATCGTGAGCGAGGGGTTCGACATCTACCTCGACCACCTGCTCCGCATGTGGAACCTCGACGTCCCCTTCCGGACGAACGCCGCTACGTTCCACGGGGACCGAATCGAGCTCACGCATCCGCATGCGGACCCGACGTGCACCCTGTGCGGCGCGTGCAAGATGAAACGCGTCCTCGAGTTGCGCGCGTCGGGGTACGAGGTCGCGTACGTCGGCAATGGGATCTCGGACATCTGCCCGGCGCTCGAGGCGGATCTCGTATTCGCGAAGGCGGACCTGGAGCGACTGTGCCGGGAGCACGAGCGCGCCTATGTCCCCTACCGGGACTTCTCCGATGTGCAACGGGGGGTCGCGGAATGGCGGTAAAGAACTTCCTCGGCGTGTTCGGCCACGTCGTCCTCGACCACATCCTCTCCGTGCCGAACCTGCCGCGCCCGGACACCTCCGTCCGCGTCACGGATCGGGACACCTACTTCGGCGGCACGGGCGGGAACCTCGCGCGGTGTGCCGCCCGGCTCGGCGTCCGTACGGCGCTCGCGTCCTTCGTTGGCGAGGACTTCCCCGCGGCGTACCGTCGAGCGCTCGAGAAGGACGGCGTCGACCTGACGGACCTTCGCCTCGTGCGGGGCGCGGCGATGCCAACCGCGTGGATCTTCACGGACCCGAAGGGGAGCCAGGCGACCGTAATCGACCAAGGTCCGATGTGGGACGCGCATCGAAGACCCCTACCGGAGCATACCGTTCGCAGCGCACAACTCGTGCACCTCGGCACCGGCCGACCCGCATACCACGAGCGCGTGGCGAGGCTGGCAGACGAGCTCGGGAAGACGATCGCGTTCGATCCATCCCAGGAGATCTCGTACGCCTACACGCGCGCATCGTTCATGCGCCTCCTACGCAAAGCGAGCCTGTTCTTCGGGAACGAGGCAGAAGTCGGCGTCGCTCTCCGATTCGCGGGCCTCCGGAGTCCTGCTCAGCTCCTCCGCTACGTCGACCAAGTCGTCGTGACGCGCGGTCGGAAGGGCAGCCTCGTCGTGACGCGGGGGGACGGCACCCACGCGATCCCCCGAGTGCGAATTCGCCGAGTCCTGGACGTCACGGGCGCGGGTGATGCGTACCGGGCGGGGTTCTACGCGGGCCTCGCGCGCGGATACGACCCGGTCCGCTGTGGGCTTCTCGGGAGCGCTGCGGCGAGCTTCGTGGTGGAGGCCCGGGGCACCCAGACGCGGCTCCCGGCGTGGGACGGGGTCTTCGCGCGCGCGCGGCGAATCGGGGACTTCTGAGGTGAGAGTCCAGAAAGCTTTATCCGGTACACCCGGGTTCGGGGAATCCAGGTGACCTAGGGATGGCCATCGGGTTCGTCCTCATCTCCACGGCCCCTGCGAAGGAGCACGAGGTGTACAACGAGCTCCTCAAGGTGAAGGAGATCGTGGAGCTCCACCCGCTGTTCGGGGAGTACGACCTCATCGCGAAGGTCGAGGCGAACGACTTCAACGTCCTCGGGCAGGTCGTCGTGGACAAGATCCGTTCCATCCCCGGCGTCATCGACACGAAGACCCTGACCGGCATCAAGTTCTGAGGGGGTCGATGCATGATCGACGCGTGGAATCTGGGAACATTCGTAACGATACTGCTGCTGACGTTCTCCATCGTCCTGCTCATCTCCGGCGCGTTCACGGCGTACTTCGGGAGCGGAAAGAGCCGCAAGATCGGCGCGGGGCTCCTCGTCGGAGGCCTCGTGATCGGAATCGTGTGGGTCGTGCTGGCGATGCGGAACGGCCCTCTCGACGGGTTCGTCCCCAGCGTTTTGGACGCCGTCCTCGGGGGCATCGGAGTCCTTCTTGCGGCGTTCATCGGCGCGGGCGCGGCGATCGGGTTGTTCCTGCTCGCCATCATGAAAAGCTAGCAAGCCTCCGACCACCGCGACGCGAATCCGCGGGAGTTCGACAGGCACGGGTTGTGTCTATTAGGGTGGCGTTTTCGGTGGCTCAGGTTGCCAAGGCTCCTGTGGAACCTGTTGCGGTGGCCCGGGTTGCAAGGGCTGCTGCCACGGTTGCTGCGGTCCCGGGGGAACGATCACCCCGCCTTTCTTGCGGCGCATGAGCGCGACCGCGGCTACGATAGCGACAATCACCATGAGCAACAGGAGCAGCAGTAAGAGGAATCCGAAGGAGCTCCCCGCCTGGTACTGGAACGACCTGAGGTCTGCGGACGTCAGCTGCTGGTCGTTCTGATCGAACGCCTGAATGCGGGCGGCGTTGCCGACGCTTCCCGCCCAGAACTCGATGCCATATCCGCCGCCCGTGATATTCCCGCGTACTGGGAAGGTGGTGAACGTCCCCGCGGGGACGGTGGTCTGCACTTCGCCTTGAACGGAATGGGACGTGGACTGCGTCGCGTTCGTCGGGGGGATACCGAACCCACCTGTGGTGACTGTCGTGACCAAACTCGTCGCGGTCCATGTCGCCCCGGCCTTTAGTGGCCACTGCCTCTCTTGCGGCGGGGCATACGTGGCTGTGATCGTCGTAGAGCCGGACCCGAAGAAGGCGGGCATGACCAGGACCTGCTTTGCGAGGCCGAGGTCCGAGGTTCGGAACCACGATTCCCCGTCCATCGTGACGGTGATTGTGATTCCTCCGCCGCTCATAGTGAGGTTGAACTTCATTCTCGTGTGGTAGGACGGGTAGGTAATGCCGCCGACGGTGACAGAGTCTGACCCGAGGACGTCGATTCGCAACGTCCCGTTCGAGAAGGGGCCACCAGCGCCGCCGAATGGAAGGCCACTGAAGACGTACTCCCAGAAGTCACCCGTCGACCACGTCGGCCGGTCCATGTCTGCGCGGGCCCCTGGGGCAGCCGAAATCGTCAACAGGGCAATCGCTACGATCAAGCTGAGGGCTCGCATCCCCTTTCGAATGGCCCACACCGTGAGGAAGCATCGGCGACCCGTCGAAAAAGGTTTCTGGCCCGAGTCTAGGGCCCAGAGGCCAAGACTTTATCCAGATATTGGTGCGTCTGGGCCACCATGGCCGACGTCCTGATCGTCCTCGCGAGCAAGTCCGACAAGGAAGTCGGCGACAAGGCGAGGGACATGCTCCGCCAGTTCGGCGTTTCTTTTGAGGTCGCTGTCGCCTCCGCCCACCGTACCCCCGGCCACTTGAAGCACGTCGTCGAGACCTCCGCCGCCAAAGTGATCATCGCGGTGGCCGGACTCTCCGCGGCCCTCCCCGGCGCGATTGCCGCCCACACGACGAAACCTGTGATCGGCGTCCCGGTGAGCGGGAAGATCAACCTCGACGCGCTCCTCTCCGTCGTCCAGATGCCCCCCGGCGTCCCCGTGGCGGCGGTCGGCCTCGACCGCGGGGAGAACGCCGCCCTCCTGGCGGTGCAGATCCTCGCGCTCTCGGACCCCGGCCTCGGGCAAAAGCTCCGCGAGCACCGCAAGAAACTCGAGGAAGGTGTGCTCGAGGATCACAAGGCAATCGGTCGAGAGTGAAGCCGCGCCGCGAGCGTTCGTCTCGCTCCGTCCTCGGCGGTCCGTCACTGGTCGTCCGTGTGCGATGGTTGCATCGCTGGCTGCGCCATCGGTGGCGGAGGCTAGGGCGGATACCCTGGCGCCCTCCCCGCGGGGGCTCGCTGCCCGCGCAGGGATGCGAAAGCACCCATCAGGAACAAGGTGGCGGCGATCGGGACCGCATACCAACCCCACCCCGCCCCCCACGTGACCGTCGCGGAAAATCCGCCGGACGTCGCCATTTGCGAACCCCAGAATCCGCCGGGAGCAAAACCTGGGATCCACGTTTGGCCCGAGTCCAGATTGACGGCAGCTGGGAGCGAGGTCATCACGTAGACGGCAGCGAGGAGCGTGAGGAGGAACGCGACGAGCCCGAGGACACCTCCGATGCGTCCCTTCTGCGGCTCCCCAGTTGCATTCGCCGCGATCATGGCAACTCCGGCGCCGAGGCCGACCAACGCGAGCTCCGTCGCCGTCGAGAACACGGACCACACTTGCGGCTCGTACGAAATCGAGCGCGTCTGGCTGCCGACCTCAGTTAAATCCCTGGCCGTCCCACCAAACAGGCCGAAGTCCCTGTTGCCAGACGAGATGAGCCCGAGCCCGCCGGCGTTGTAGCTGATCGACCACCATGGACCCGCCATCGCCGCCAGAACGAGGACAATTCCAACGCCCCCAATACCCATCGACGCCTTCGACAAAGGTCGCCCTCCAATCTATTTCGCCGAATCCGACTTCGATTATAAAGGAGTGTCGACACCCGAAACCTGCATCGGAGGGTTCACCGACTGGACCTGACTGGCGTGACGCGCTTCTACCGCCGCAGGACCTCTCGGAGCACGTCAATCGCCCAACCGCCATGGGCGACCTCCTTCTTCGGCGGCATCTTGGCCACAGGGAACCACCGGGCCTCCGCCACGTTCAGACCGGGTCGGATTGTTTCGGCGCGAGGCAGCTCGACCTTGTGGTGGAAGACGAGGTGCCACGCCCTGCCTGGGCCCCCCGCGAACGATTCGATGTGGCTCAGGACGTCCACGTTGGCGGTGATCCCGGCTTGCTCCTGGAGGATGCGTCTCGCGGCCTCGTTCGGATGTTCCTCGAAGGCGAGGTAGTCGTCCGGGAGGAACCATCCGCGCTGACCGTCGTAGCTCGCCGTGTCCTTGTACTTGACGAGCAGCACCTTGCCGCCGCACAGAGCCGCGACATCCGCAACGAGCTTGTGCACGCGACATTTCGACGCGTCCATTCGATCCCGCGCCAGGACGACACCTCCTAGACTTAAGCCTGCGGCGCACAGGTTCTTTTATCGCGGCCGCGCATCCCTACGCGTGTTCGACCCGGAAAGGTTCATCGCGGAGGCGGTGGCCGGGCTGAAGGCCGATGTCCAGGGGAAGGCGATCCTCGCCGCCAGCGGCGGCGTGGATAGCACGGTCGCTGCGGTCCTCGCAAGCCGCGCCCTCGGGCCGGACCTCCTTGCGGTGTTCGTCGACACGGGCCTCGTGCGGAAGGGGGAGGTCGAGGACGTCCGCCGGACCCTCCGGGACATGGATGTGAACCACCGGATCGTCGATGCTGCGGATGCGTTCCTCGAGGGGTTGAAGGGCGTCGAAGACCCCGAGGCGAAACGAAAGGTCATCGGCGGCAAGTTCATCGAAGTCTTCGAGCGCGAGGCCGGGCCGTTCGGCGCGACGTTCCTCGTGCAGGGGACGATCGCACCGGACTGGATCGAGAGCGGCGGCCAGCTCCGGGACCGGATCAAGAGCCACCACAACGTCGCGGGCCTCCCCGAGGTGATGCACCTTGTGCTCGTGGAGCCGCTGCGGGACCTCTACAAGGACGAGGTCCGCAAGGTCGCCCGGACGCTCGGCCTGCGCGTCGCGGAGCGCCAGCCGTTCCCCGGCCCCGGGCTCGCGGTCCGCTGCCTCGGTGAGGTCACGCGCGAGAAGGTCGACATCGTCCGAAACGCGTGCGCGGTTGTCGAGGAGGAAATCGAGGCCGCCGCCAAGGCGGGCAAGATGAGCCTCCCCTGGCAGTACTTCGCGGTCATCCTCCCGACCCGGTCCGTCGGCGTGCACGGGGACGTGCGCGTGTACGGCTGGACGGTCGCGGTCCGCGCGATCGAGTCGGTCGACGGCATGAGCGGGCGATACTCGAAGATCCCGCACGACGTGCTCGAGCGCATCTCCGTCCGGATCACGAACGAGAACCCCAACGTGAACCGCGTCGCGTACGACGTGACGAACAAGCCGCCCGCGACGATCGAGTGGGAATAGCTACGCGCCCGGCGGCGTTGGCGGCGGCTGCTGAGGGGGTGTCGTCGGCATCACAGGGACCTGCGGGGCGTACGGCCCGTACGGGGCGTACGGAACCACGGGCGCCGGCATCCACGACGTCGTCTGCGGAGGCGGGAGGATCGGCTTCAGTACCCCGGAGCGCAGCCTCGCCTCCGCTCCTCGGAAGGCGAGGAGGAAGAGAAGCATCGTGACGAGGTTCAGCCCCGACGCTACAAGAGTCGGCAGGCCTATGTCGGGTCCGATCGGGGGAAGGCCGGTGCCCGTGTCCGCGAACGACGCGATGTACCGCGGGAGGACTAAAAGGAGAAGCGCGCCCCAGACGCCGGGCGTGGCCGTGCCAACCGCGGCCGCGACGTACAGGAGCCGCTCGTGCTGGGGCTTGGCGAGCACGCGGATCGCGAGCACGAGATGGGCGGCGACGAGCGCAGCGATGACAATGCCGAACCCGATCCCGACCGCCCACGAGGCGTAGTACATGTTGGCGTCGAAGGTGAACGTGCCCTGGAACAGATCTATCCGGACCGCGAAGGAGGCCAACACCGTTGCCGTCACCGTCGCCGCGAGCTGCAGGACGAAGGCGAGGATCAGCAGGTAGAGGGCGAGGCGCGCGTTCCTTGCGTGGGAGGGCCCGAACTCGTTCCGGCCCTTGTACAGGTATCCGAAACCGATCAGGTAGAAGATGAGGACGATGATCTCGATGATGTACCCGGAGACCAGGAGCGCGAAGATCGGGAGGAGCAGGGCCAAGAGTTGGAACGGATTCTGTCCGGGCTGCACGTTCGCGAGGACCGCGATTGCGACGGCACCCGCCAATGCGAGCAGCACGAGGGCCACGAGGTGCAGCATGAGCGCGCGGACGCACCAGCTCATCCCCTTCGGGGTCGACGGCTGCGGCGGGGCGACGGGGTACGGCTGGTACTGGTACGGATACGGATAGGGCGACGGATACACGCTTCCCCCTCCGCCCGCCCATGGGGGCTTCCATAGATGAACGTTCGGCGACGCATTTAAGCCCCGGGCACGTTACAACCCCATGCGCGTCCTCGTCGTCGACAACGGGGGGCAGTGGACGCACAAGGAGTACCGCGTCCTGAAGTACCTCGGCGTCGACACCGCGATCGTCCCGAACACGACGCCCCTCGAGAAGCTCGGCGGCGTGGACGGCATCGTCCTCAGCGGCGGCGCGCCACGCGTCGGGATCAGCGCGGAGGCAATGGGGCGGAACGGTGAGTATCTCGACGAGGCGGACGTGCCCATCCTCGGGATCTGCGCGGGCCACCAGTTCATGGCGCTCCACTTTGGCGGCAAGGCCGCACCCTCAAGGTTCCCGGAGTTCGGCAAGGCGCAGATCGTCGTGACGGAAAGCGACGTCCTCTTCGAGGGCCTGCCCGAGACGTTCGAGGTTTGGGAGAGCCACAACGACGAGGTCGCCGTCGTCCCCCCAGGGTTCACGAACCTTGCGCACAGCGAGTACTGCTCGTGCCAGGCGATGCGGGCGAACGACCGTCCCCTCTTCGGCCTGCAGTTCCACCCAGAGGTCGAGGACACCCAGCACGGGTCCGAGATTTTCAAGAACTTCCTGAAGGTGTGCGAGGATTGGCGGTGAGGCCGTCCGCCGCCGAGGTATTTCTGGATGCCATTCGCGAGCAACATTCGAACGAGACATTCGAGAAAGCACTTAGTCGAGTCGTCCGCCGGCAGGGCGGCACGTACGCAGACTACATCGCGCTCGTCGGGCGTGTGCGGGAGCGGGCGGCACGCGATGGTAGGGGGCTCGTGTCGGCTGCCAAGGCGCTGGCCGGGGAGGACGAGTAGCCATCATGGCACGCGCAAGACGATGCGAGTAATACGATGACCAGTCCGACTCCCGGGTAGACCAGGAGCACACCCGCGAGCGAGCTCCAGAACGCGGCACGCCCATAGGAGTGCCGAGAGCTCCAAGATGCGACCGCGATCAACAGCCCCCCTGCAATGACCGACCCGATGGCTACGACGAAGCTCGAGATTGGGACGTAGATAATGCCGCATCCAACAGAGTTCCACCTGTCGTGGACGAAGAACAACAACACGAGGAAGATCGCCGATATCCAACTGAGCCCTGCAGCGATCGCCGCGAACCGGACGACGTTCGAATTTGCTCCTTCTATCCGAGGCGGCTCGGGCACTAGGGATCCACCATGGGGTTCACCGCTGAAGACGGTTTCTCCCCCGCTAGGACTCGGAGGACCTCGCCTGCAATCATGGTCCCCACTCGCTCCTGGGCCTCCTTCGTGCTCGCGGCGATGTGCGGCGTCAAGCTGGTATTCTCCACCGCCAAGATCGGGCTGGACACAGGCGGCTCCTTCGCGTACACGTCAAGCGCCGCCCCCGCGATGCGCCCGTCGCGGAGCGCCTCGGCCAGCGCCCCTTCGTCGACAACCTCCCCGCGCGCGCAGTTCACGACGTAGGCGCTCTTCTTCAGCAACGCGAGCTGCTTCGCCCCAATCATTCCGCGGGTCTCGTCCGTCAGCGCCGCGTGGATGCTGACGAAATCCGAGTCGAGCAGCACCGCCTCGAGCGTCGTGAGGGCGATTCCGCGTTCCTCAGCGGCCTTTGGCGGCAGATATGGATCGTAAGCGATCACGCGCATCCCGAACGCCTTCGCGCGGGACGCGACTTCCGCGCCGATCCGCCCCGAACCGACGAGGCCGAGCGTCTTCCCGTACAGCTCCGTGCCCTCGAACGCCTTCTTATCCCATCTCCCGGCCTTCACGCTCCGATCTGCCTGCGGGATGTGGCGGGCGAGGGACAGCATGTGGCCGAACGTGAGCTCCGCGACGGAGATCGTGCTCGCGGCGGGAGCGTTCACGACAGGGATTCTGCGCTTGGTCGCGGCCGCGACGTCGATGTTGTCCACGCCCACACCCGCGCGCGCGATGACCCTCAACTTCGTCCCCTTCGCGATCACGTCCGCCGTGACCTTCGTCCGGCCCCGGACGATCACGGCTTCGTACTTCCCAATCAGGTCGAGGAGCTGCTGGGGAGACGCTTCGATCGCATCGACCTCATGTCGCTCCTTGAGCCTCGCGAGGGCCTCCGATTCGAGCCCGTCCGTCACGAGAATCTTCACGAAACGGCGGGACGAGGGGGCGCCCCATAAGGATTGCGCCCTTACACGAGCACGAGGAGAAAGAACGCGACGAGAATGATCGTCATGGCCACCGCCAATGCGAGCATGACCTTCGAAATCGTCGGGCTCGAGCCGAACACGATCGGGATGGGGCCGAGGAACACGACGCCGCCAAACTTCGTGGCGGGAGTCGCGGGTGGTGGCGGCGGCTGTGGAGCTCCGGCCCCCTCGGCCGTGGAGACCGGACGCGGGGAAAGGCGGGCGAAGGAAAGGAATCCGATGATCATGGCGAGGAAGATCAGCCCCATGCCCGCGAGGCCCACCGCACCGCCTCCGGTAACGACGGGGAAGATGAGGACCAGGTGGGCTTGGCTCTCGCCGACCGCGACGCTGTACCCGAGGAGAGCCAGACCTCCGGCGAACGCGGCGAGGGCGAGCCAGCCGAGACCCTTCACGCCATCCATTGCGCGGTCCGGACCGATGAACCTTTCCCTGCGATTACGCGGCCGGCGGCCTCGCCTTCAGAACGTTCTCCATCGCGAACGCCTGGAGGGACTTGACCCCCAGCTCCGTGGTCTTCACCTCGGCGATTGCGGCCGCAGCAGCCGCAGCCCCCTGAATCGTCGTGATGAACGGGATCCCCATGTCCACCGCCAGACGGCGCATCATGTACCCGTCGCGCCGAGCCCCGCTCGAGCTCGTTGGCGTGTTGATGACGAGCTGGATCTCGCCCTTCCGCATCAGGCCCAGCGTGTCCGGCGACCGGTTCTCGCTGATCCGGTAGATCGTCGTGACCTCGACCCCGTGCTCCCGGAGGTGCGCGGCGGTCCCGCGCGTCCCGTAAATCCGCAATCCGAGGGAGACGAGCTGTGCGGCAATCGGCACGATCGCGTTCTTGTCCTCGTCGCGGACCGTGATGTACACCGCACCCTCCATGGGAAGCGCGTTCCCGGCGGCGAGCATCGCCTTGTAGTACGAGCGGCCAAGGTTCGCGTCGATGCCCATGACCTCCCCCGTGCTCTTCATCTCCGGCCCAAGGATCGCGTCCACGCCCGGGAGCTTCTGGAACGGGAACACGGGCGCCTTGACCGCCACATGCGGGATGCGCGCCTCGCCCTGCAAGCCGAGCTCTTTCAGCGTGCGGCCGAGCATCACCTTCGTCGCGACCTTCGCGAGGGGGATGCCGATTGCCTTGCTCACATACGGCACCGTGCGGCTCGCGCGCGGGTTCGCCTCGAGCATGTAGACGACGCCCTCCTTCTCCGCGAGCTGAAGGTTCACGAGGCCGACGACGCGGAGCGCGCGCGACACTTTCCCCGTGATCTCGCGGATCTGCCGCAGGACGTCGTCGCTGAGCGTCTGCGGCGGCAGGACGCATGCGGCGTCGCCGCTGTGCACACCCGCCTCTTCGATGTGCTCCTGGATGCCGCCGATGTACACGTCCACCCCGTCGCACACCGCGTCCACGTCGATCTCCGTCGCGTGGTCCAGGTACTTGTCCACCAGGACGGGGTGTTGGGGCGAGACCTTCGCGGCGCTCGCCATGTAGTACTCCAGCTCCTCCTCGCCGTGGACGATCTCCATCGCACGACCGCCAAGCACGTAGGAGGGACGCACGAGGACGGGATACCCGATCTGCGCCGCCAGCCCGCGCACCTCCTCGAACGAGAACCCTGCGGCCGCCTTCGGCTGCGGGATGCCGAGCTCGCGCATGAGGACCTCGAACTTTCGCCGGTCCTCCGCGATGTCCACGCTCTCCGGCGAGGTGCCGAGGATCTTCGTCTTGAGCGCGCGCCTCGCGAGGGCGTCCCGGAGGGGGATCGCCAGGTTCACGCTCGTCTGCCCGCCGAACTGGAGGATCACGCCGTCCGGCTCCTCCTGCTCGATGACGTTGAGCACGTCCTCCAGGTTGAGGGGCTCGAAGAACAGTCTGTCCGAGATGTCGAAATCCGTGCTCACGGTCTCGGGGTTGTTGTTCACGATGATCGCGCCGACGCCCTCCTCCTTGAGCGCAAAGATCCCGTGGACGCAGCAGTTGTCGAACTCCACGCCTTGGCCGATCCGGATGGGGCCGCCGCCGACGATGAGGACCTTCTTCCCAGGAAGCGGGTTCAGCTCGTTGGCGGTCTCGTACGTGCTGTAGTAGTACGGCGTGGCTGCCTCGAATTCGCCGCCGCACGTGTCGACGATCTTGTACACGCACGGACCGCGGAGGGCGCGGATCTCCTCCTCCGTCTTCGCCGCCAAGTCCGCGAGATACTCGTCCCCGAAGCCCCACACTTTCGCGCGGCGCAGCACGTCGGGCGACGGACGGATGCGCACCTCGGATTCCAAGAGGACGAGGTTCCTCATCTTTTCCACGAAAAACCGGTCCCACGCGGAGAGGTCGACGATCTTCTCCACGGGCCATCCGCGCCGCAACGCCTCCGCGACCGCGAACAGCCGCTCGTCCGTCGGATGCTCGAGCTCCTCTGCGAGGTCCTCATCGGACCACGGCTCCGGCTCGAGGCCGGCCCGCCCGATCTCGAGGGACCGGATGGCCTTCATGATCGACTCTTCCATGGTACGCCCTATCGCCATGACTTCCCCGGTGCTCTTCATCGCCGTCCCGATCTTTGCGTCGACCGTCGCGAACTTGTCGAACGGCCATCGCGGGATCTTCGTGACGACATAGTCGAGCGTGGGTTCGAACGAGGCGAGCGTGCGCTTCGTGACCGGATTCGGAATCTCGTCGAGCGTGAGGCCAATCGCGATCTTGGCGGCGATTCGGGCGATCGGGTACCCGGTGGCTTTGGAGGCGAGTGCGGAGGATCGGGATACGCGGGGGTTCACCTCGATCACGCGGTACTCGCCCGTTTTCGGGAGCACTGCGAACTGAATGTTACAGCCGCCCTCGACTTTCAGAGCGCGGATAATCTTGATGGCTGCGTTCCGCAGCATCTGGTTCTCGCGGTCCGTCAGGGTCTGCGCGGGCGCGACGACGATTGACTCGCCCGTGTGATATCCCATCGGGTCGATGTTCTCCATGTTGCAAATCGTGATGCAGTTGTCCGCACGGTCCCGCATGACCTCGTACTCGAACTCCTTCCACCCGAGGACGGACTCCTCCACGAGCACTTGGTGGATGCGCGATAGATGAATGCCGTGCGCGACGACGCGCTCGAGCTCGCCCTCGTCGTGCGCCACCCCGCTCCCCGCGCCGCCAAGGGTGTAGGCCGCGCGGACGATCACGGGATAGCCGAGCCCCGCAGCGACCGCCTTCGCTTCGTCCACAGACGTTGCGGAGTGCGACCTCGGGATCGGCTCCCCGATCTCGAGCATCAGCGTACGAAATCTCTCGCGGTCCTCCCCCGCCTGAATCGCATGGAGGACCGTCCCGAGGAGTTCTACATCGTGCTTCTCAAGAATCCCTCGGTCCGCGAGCTCGCTGCACAGATTGAGCGCGGTCTGGCCGCCGAGGCCCGACAGGATCCCGTCTGGACGTTCCTTCGCGATGATTCGCTCCAAGAATTCCGCGGTGAGTGGCTCGACGTACACGGCGTCTGCGGTGTCCGGGTCCGTCTGGATCGTCGCGGGATTCGAGTTCACGAGAATCGTGCGCACTCCCTCCTCGCGGAGCGACCGGCACGCCTGGGAGCCGGAGTAGTCGAACTCCGCGGCCTGCCCGATGACGATCGGACCGGACCCGATCACCATTGCGGTCCGGATGTCTGCCCGCTTCGGCATTCTATGTCTCCTCTTGGGCTTCCCGTAAAGAATAAGCTCGCACTTTGGTTTCCGTTCGTCCATGCAGGCGGACGGAAGCATACGAAGCCCCAAACGGATCCTTCTTCGCCTGCTTCGAATCCTGGCGTTCGCCACCCCCGTGGCCGCCCTGATTGCCTTCCTCGCATACCAGCCGGGAATCGGTTCGAGTCCCCTCGACTGTACGTTCACGCGCTTCACGGAGGACTGCAACTGGAATTGGCTGAATCCACTCCTCTGGGGCCCGTGGCCCCACCGAAGTGCTGCCTATCCTGAGGGGCTTGATCTGATTGTCCGTGCCCTCTGGTGGGTGTTTATTGGTGTATTGATGGGCGGATTCATTGAATGGGAGCTTGGTCGATTGAAGTCCAGGTGGCGACAGTCGGCTAAGGTTGACTGATACTAGTAATCCTTGAAGAGGACGCACGACGAGGTGCTGTGAATCGCTCGTTCCTTTCGTCAACTCACGGAGACCTCCCGAGGTGAATCCGATTGACGAATTCCGAGAACAGGTACGAGTTGTCGTGAGGCCCCGGGTGTGCTTCCGGATGGTACTGTACGCTCAGGATCGGGAGTTCCGTGTGCACGATGCCCTCGCACGTGTTGTCGTTCAGGTTCACGTGCGTGAGCTGGAAGCCGGAACCCTCGAGGCTCGCGGGGTCGACCGCGAACCCGTGGTTCTGGGAACTGATGTAGACGCGGCCCGTGCGCAGGTCCTTTACAGGCTGGTTGCCGCCGCGGTGCCCGAACTTCAACTTGTACGTCCGGCCTCCCATCGCGAGTCCGAGGATCTGGTGGCCGAGGCAGATGCCGAAGATGGGTGAGTGCCTCTCCGCGAGTTCCTTCGCGGTTCGGACCGTGTTGGCCACAACGTCAGGATGCGCGGGGTCGCCAGGGCCGTTCGAGATGATGACGCCGTCCGGCTTCGCCGCCAAAACGTCGTCCGTCGTCGCGTCCCAGGGGAAGACCGTGACGTCCCCGAATGCGAGGGCGTGGTCTATGATGCTCTTCTTTACCCCGCAATCGATGAGCGCGAACTTCAGCGAACCCTGTCCTCGATGCACGATCGGCGACCGGACGGACACCTCGGCGATGAGGTTGCGAGCCTGGTCGGGGAACGGCATCGTCGAGACGGTCTTCGCGACTGAGTCGAGGTCCTCGCCCTCCGCCGCCAACGCGGCACGCATCGTCCCGCGCGTCCTCGTCTTCAGGGTGAGCATCCGCGTGTCGACGCCCTCGATCCCCGGGACTTCGTGTCGCTGCAGAAATGCGTCCAGCCCCATCGCGCTCGTCGGATGGCTGGGGACTCTGCAGGCTTCCCGGACGACGTACCCCGTGACCTGGATCCTCGAGGACTCCGCGGTCGTAGGGTCCACGCCGTAGTTCCCGATGAGCGGGTACGTCATCATCAGGATTTGGCCGCGGTACGAGGGGTCCGTGAGCGCCTCGCAGTACCCTGTCATGTTCGTGTTGAAGACGAGTTCGCCGTAGACCGTACGGGGAGAACCGAAAACAATGCCACCGACGACGGTCCCGTCCTCCAAGACGAGGGAACCTTCCATCGGTGCCGACCTTCGACCGATTATGCGGACCGCATATTAGGGTTTGCGTCACGATGCCGCACATGGCCCGATGCTCGCGTCCACGGACAGCCGATGTTCCACAAAGGACCGTACCGGAAATTCCTTGCCGCCTGCGCCTCATGCTGGCGCGTGTTGCGGAGGTTCGCAGCTCTGGCGGCACTTGCGGCGCTCATGGTGGCGGGAGCCTCGAGCGCACACTTGGTGCCCGGCGACCCCGTGCACCTCGACATCGAGTTCGACACCTACGTCGCCGGGGAGCCTCTGACGTTCCGGCTTTTCGTCTCCAACCCGACCGATGCGATCGCCTCCTTCACATGGACAAGTTCGTGCACGCACGTGGGCTACATGGAGAGCGAACGCCGAGTCCTTGCTCTATGGAATCCCTATGGACCGTGCCTCACCGTCATGGTGGGAATGGATGTCCCCGCGATCTCCTCCTTCCTGTGGCACAACTGGACCTTGGACACACTCCCCGACGACGGATGCATCAGGGTCGACATAAGCCTGAACGGTTACCCCGTGTCCGGGTCCGCGGAAACCTGCCCGGGTCTTGCCCCGCCGCCTCTCGCTCGAATGATGCTCATGATCTACGCCCCCGCCATCGCACGGAGCGGAGAATCGTTCGACTTCCGTGCGACGGCCCGGACGCAGGACGGCCGTTCAATCGAGGGAATCGATGTCCTGGCCCGACTCGGCGACGCAGAGGTCGACACCGCCACGACCGGGGCAGACGGCGTCGCACATCTGTCCGCGCTGGCGCCTGACGTGACCGCGACGATCTTCATCTCTCTCGTCCTCCAAGCGTCCGGAACGGGATGGCACACCGCGAGCCGCACGGTGAGCCTCCTGGTCCTCCCGCCCGTGTCTCGGTATCTCGTCCTCGTGGCCTCGCCCGTCACGGGCGACCTCATCGAGAGTGAGGGCGTGGGGATGGTGGAGCTCGTCGTGCGCGGGAACGACGGCCTACCGGCCGCCAACGTGAGCGTTGCGGTGGAGCCGGAGGCGCCTCTCCGAATCGCGGACCAGAGGGACATAGGCGGCGGACGATACCAACTGACTCTCCGAGCGGGTGCCGTTAACGAAAGTTCCGTCGCGACCGTCCGCGTGGTGGCGAACGCACCCGGATTCGACGGCGGGGAACTCCGCTTGGACTACGTCGTCTTGGCGGCTCAGGCTCCCCCCACGGAGGACGGTTCGCAGACTCCGGACGAGGTGAGCATCGTCCCCCTCTTGGCGGTGGGCGTCGTCGTCGCCGCAATGGCGGCTGGGGCGGCGCTCATCGTGAGCGCACGTCGGCGGAGAGGCCAACGCTAATCACTCGTCACGACCCCCGGTCCCCGCGACTTCCTGAAGCTTCTTAGTCACGCGGTCAAAGTGACTTCCT
>Ga0209751_10001316_pt1 | contig 25581 bp, 36 predicted proteins | sample RifCSP13_1_FD_184019 | JGI IMG/M metagenome (GOLD analysis project Ga0209751, IMG submission 184019) | Soil microbial communities from Rifle, Colorado - Rifle CSP2_sed 13_1 (SPAdes) (version 2) | ecosystem: Environmental > Terrestrial > Deep subsurface > Rock core/Sediment | place: Rifle...
TATTTGCTCCATCGTTTGGCATCGGCGTTCTTGCGGATGGTCTCGGCGGGGCTTTCGCCTTCGTCGCTGTCGCTGCCGCCGTTGAGCCAGTGCACGCGCTCGGCTGCTGCTTCCTGGCTGGCGTGATCGCTCTCTGGCTGAAACTTACCGGACGGGTCATAAAACCCCACGGTGTAAAGTCCTGGCTCTTTGATGTAAATGTAACTGTTCATTTGCTGGATTCTCCTTTCAAGAGTTCCAAAATTTGGATGGCTTCACGTAATGATAATGTGATTTCGAGATTTACGAGATTATCGCGCGTTCATTTGCTGGATTCTCCTTTTAGTGAGTTTAGGTAATCTTCTTCCCGATCAGTTCGCCGGCTGTCCTGGGCGGTTTCTAAAGTGCGTTCAACCCATAGCAAAAATGACTCGTCGGACGCACCGTTTTGAAAATTCTTGCGATAATAATTACGCAATTTCATTACTGCTTTTCGGTCTTTTTCGTTCATGTGCTGGATTCTCCTTTGAGTGAGTTTAGGTAATCTTCTTCATCACGGCGCGCTATTGCTTCGTAGTATTCCACGCACTCGCGCGCGATTTTTTCCGTTTCTTCAATGGTGGTATATGTGGCACTGGTGAATTTTATTTTTCCGCTCATCCTTTCTGTTATGGTGAACCAAAATTCTTGTTTGAATTGGGTTTGATAGGTTGTGAAGTAGAACATTTTTATAACTCCTGTTCTTGGTCTATTGGTTCGCGCTCCGGCTCTTTTGCGTCAAGTGCCATTTGCCATTCCAAAGGCAGGGAAAATGATTTCTCGATCACTTCGATTCCGTGTCCGAGTCTGCGGGTGTAGTGGGTTGGGTCTCCGTGTGGGGAGTAGGTCTCTCCGTGGCAGATTTGTTTCTGCCTGCGCGTGACTTCGACCCAGTGGACATGGACGCATTCGTCACAATAGCGTTGTTCGTAGTAGGTTTTCATTGTTCCGCCTGCTGGCTGAACTGGATGAACGCGAGGGAGTTTGTATTCGTTGCCCGTGGGGCGCCAAATGATTGAAGGATTGTTCCGTCATCATAGACCAGTGAAATATTGGCTATGTTCTGAAACGTGACTTCTGTAACGAAAAGACTGCCGTGTACCTGTACCTTTGCGGATTTGGTTAGGCTGCTGGCTTCCATCACCAGGCAATCACGGTATGCGCCTTGCACGAAACATCTGCCGCGTAAGTTGATCGCGCCTTTGCCTTCGGGGGGGGTATTGATTGGACTCATTTGCTGGATTCTCCTTTTTGATTGAACCGCGAGAACACCTCGCGGAAGATGACTAGATAAACGATAACTGCGCGGATGACCACTGCCAGCACTGGACGAACTGAGTGCAAAAAGCTGAATAATAAGAATGCATGCCGACCGGCTGCCAACTGCCTGCGGTGTGGGGGATTGGTTCGGGCTCGACGGTGGCAAAAGCGAAAACCGGAATAGATGATTTGATGCATTCGCGGGCGACTGCCAAACTGCCTGGCCCGGGTTGGAAAAAGACTGCTTGACCACAACCGGCAAAAGCTGCCTTTGAGCGGAGCAGATAACGGGCTTTGAGTGGGACCGACTGCGGACCACCAGCGGCAAGTGTGACGGATGCGCCTGCATGGTGAGCGCGCTCGATAACAGGGCTGACAAGCTCGAAGGAAGGCCCGACTGCGAAAACCACAAGAGACGATGGCGAAAACAAGCCTAACCAGATTGTGCCTTGATCTGCGCCTGACTGACAACCGACATGGACTTTACAACCGGACATGATGACTTGGCGCACCACGGAACGAAGCACGGAGTAAACCGGGTGGCTTGGCTCGAGATGGCGGGAACCGCCGAAGTAAACGCTAGACATTATGAGCCTGCCTTTTTGGTGAATTTGGCTACCCAGATTTCTTGAACCTTGGCGGGGTTTACGGATGGGTTGAGAGAGGCTGCTGCCTGGGCTAGGATTTGGGCTTGCCCGGCTGTGGATGCTGTGATTGCTCGGTGAATGAGCGACTTGGCTGCTGCTTGCTGGATTGATGTTTTCATAGCTACAGTGTAGCACATAACGCAAGCGATTGCAAGCGAAATAGAGCAATTGCAATGTATTTGCAATGTTTGGGGTTTTGCCCTGCCCTTGCCCTGCACCACAAAAATGCCTGGATTTCTGGCTAATTCCCAAAGCAGAAAAAATGCGGCAAGTGTGCTCTCAAAATACGGGTGGCGGCGTGTTGTTTTGGTGGTGATGGCCTGCGGCGCTTTTGGTTTTGCCGCACAGCCAGCATCTACCAAAAAACGAACACGGGTTCGCCGCCACGCCGGTATTTTGACACTTGCGCATTTTTGCTTTGGATTATGATTTGCCAGCCCAGGCATTTGAATGCTCTTGTTTGTCCTGCGGTATTTTTGGGCGGAGTGCACTTCGACGCCACAAAAAACAGGCAGGGACAGAGCCGTGCGGCGCATGAGCACGCACTTAGGGTTAGTTCGAGTGGGGAGCACCCCATGTCGCACTGTGGCTTTGTGTGGTGGTTAGTTCGAGTAGGCTATGCCTATGTCGCACTGTGGCTTTTCTTTTACCGCTCTTTTTGAGAACTGCCGAGCTTTACGTGAGGCGTGGCGCGTACTCGCGCCACCACCTGCTTTACCTGCTCTTTTTGAGATCTGGCGAGCTGTATGTGAGCCGTGCATGTGCCAGTGTCCGCCTGGCACTTGCACCATCAAATGTGGCGCGTTTGGGCTTGGTGTGGCGTAGCGCACGAAATGAGGGAGGAGTGTAGGGTGGGGATGCGTGAAGCGTTTGCGTAGCGCAGTGAGGAAAGATAGGTAGTGAAGCGAACGCTCTTGATCTTTGTGAGCGGAACGAACGCTTGACGAACGAAGCGGAGCGCGTAACGCACAACGCCCGGAGCCTGACCGAATGAGCACACGAAGCCCGCGCCCTTTGCTTCTTGACATAATACAGGATAATCGCTTACAATGTATGCAAGGAGATAATCACATGAAAAAGACTGATGAAGTAAAAGGTAAGTACTCTGTTGCTCTCCGTCCGGTCCGGCTCTCTGTCTGGTTGACGGTTGAGGATAAGGCTCGACTTGAGGAGTTGTGTGTTGATCTGTCCCCGTATTCGCCTTTGAGTTTGGGCAAGGCTTTGTCTGTGGCTATTCAGATGGCTTGGAGCGAGAAGAAGCTGTCGAGCGCGCGGGAGCGCAAGTAGCCAGTGAGTGGAACGAACGTTAGCCCGTGTTCGTCGGGCGTAGGCGGAGAAGCCCATCCGCCCCTATCCCAAGTAGACACACCTTGCTGGATGCGAAGCAGCGCGGTGACGTGAGGAGCCTGCCTGCGTAGCAGACAACGGGGGGTGGGGTTGGGTTTGGGAGGGGCGGGGGGCGGCTTGCGCGATTGGTTTTGATCTATCCGCACACAGCGGAGCGGTGCGGACTTCCTGGAGACGGAAAGCGGAGCCGACTGTAAAAGGAGGGGCGGGGGGTGTCTGTGCGTAGTGCGTGGTCGCCGCTGTCTTGAGCAGGGCGCAGGGGTGCAACCCCGCTGATTGTCCGCTGGCTGGAACCAGCGGTAGAGCCGACGCCGCCACGCCATAAAGAGCGATAGCACCATGTCGAAGCCTTTAGGCGAGCATGGTGCTATCGCTTCTCCTGGCGATGGTCGAGCGGCGGGCTTCGATGGTGTCATCGCCTTATGTGTCGATGACACCATGCTCTTGACACCATCGCTATATTGTGCGATACTCCCGGAGTCATCGCTTTATGTGTCGATGCTTACCGGTAAGTATCCACTTTTCCGGCGATGCGGGATCTAAAAAATGGCTTACGCAGGTGGCAAGGCAGGGGATGGGGTGTACCAAAAGATTATCAATCAAATCCCTCCGCATGATGTTTACATCGAAGCGTTTGCAGGTGGCGCGTCCATCTTGAAGGCTCTGTGTCCGGCGTCATCGATGCTCGCCATAGATGTTGATGCTGGCCAGTGTGAAAAGTTGCGTGCTGAGTTGCCTGGTGTCACCGTTATAAATGACGATGCGATATCACTGGTCCCTGAGTTGGTTGCAAAGTACGCGGGCTTGAGAGTCTTTGTGTATGCTGACCCTCCGTACCTGGGCGAAGTGCGAAAATCCAAACGTCCGATCTATAAACATGAAATGATGGATCAGCATGCACACTCGCTTTTATTATCGATGCTTCAGGGATTGCCTTGCATGGTGGCTGTTTCTGGTTATTGGTCATCGCTTTATGTGTCGGTACTGCAGGGATGGCGTTCGATCTCTTTCAATGCCAAGACGCGCGCCGGTGTTGCGCGCGAATGGCTCTGGATGAATTACCCTGAGCCGGTTGAACTGCATGATTACAGTTACTTGGGTCAGAACTTCCGTGAGCGTGAGAAGATCACTCGGCAAAAGAAACGCTGGCGCGCGCGGTTGTTGAGAATGGATAAGTTGCAGAGATACGCTTTGCTCTCGAGCATCGCTGAGTTGAATGATGCCAGCTGATACGATCGTGTATCGTTGTAAGTGGCGGTGACGGTTGGGGCGGGGGGCGGCTTGCGCGCTCTGGTTTTTGGGTGTTTTTCCCTATCATTCGATATAATATTCCCTATACGGATTGAGATACTTGACCCCAAATAGATAAGCGTCTATACTTCCACTTGATACGCGGAAGGATGAGGATGAGCCGAAACGAGAGGAGTACGCGAGTCTTGATCCGGTTAGCTCCCATGATCGTCACAGTTCATGGGAGCTCTTTTTTTTTAGACAGATATCTCCAATATTGGCCCGATAATAAATAAATTTCCAGGTGTTCCGGTCTTTGTCACTTTTACTATAAGTCCCACTCCGCTCGTTGCGACTGACGTGGGGGAAAAAGTCGTTGTTGTCAGTAACAGGTGCGTGTTTACTGCACCAGCACTTGTATTCACAGATGCAAAACTTGTGTTATCTGTCCAGCGAATCAACTCGATTGTCCAATAATTCGAGCCATTGTTTGTAGTATCTACATAAACGCCTTGTGCCCATTTCACGAAGTTGTATGTTCGCTCAACTGTTGCTGCGTATGGGTAGCCTGGAGATGATGCGGGACTAATAGGTATGGTGTTTACATATATTCCGAAGGGTAAATATAATCTCGAAGGTAAGGCTGTAATTGCATGAACATGGTCACGCCTGGCGGCATAGGCGCTGGTTCCGTCTGCGGCTGTGCCGATGGGCGCAGGATCGCCTTCGGAGTCGTTGTATCCCTGGTGTGCATGATCCCTGCGCGCGGCGTATGTACTGGTTCCGTCCTGGTTGCTTGATCCGCTCAGATTAGCCGGTGTGCCTTCGGAGTCAAGGAAGTGGCCGGTTGCGTGGTCGTCGATGGTTTCCATCGCGGCTTGGATGTTGTTGTCGTTGGTGGTTAGGATGCCGTCGAAGTTGGTGGTGTTGAGCGGTGTGAACGGCGCGGCGGCTTCAATGGTTCCTGGTAATGCTCCGCCTTCGGTTCCTTTTGACCAATCATAGGTATTGAGAAGAATCCTCCATGCCAGTTCTTTGAATTCGGTGTTGAATTCTTCGGTTACTTGCAGGTTTCTCGAGTCGTTGGTGTATAGGGAGTTGGGGTAGTTTCCAAAAGTAAATGCAAATTGGTCGAATGATAGATACTTTAGATGGGGTGCGATCGGCTTTAGTCTGAAAGGGAATGACACGTTGGAGACTGGCGGGCTGGCTGTACTTTCCAGGTAGCCCAAATTCCATAATGGATCATTGGCGTTTCCGTCGTAGTGAATGGTTGCGGCTTCGTCCCGGTACAGGAAGCGTCTATACGCGGCTGTATCGTAGCCGAGTTCTTTGAACAATCCTATTGCAAGTGTGTGGTCTGCGCTTCCGTCTGCGTCTGTGCCTACGGCTTTGAATAGGATTTGATCACTGCCGTTGTCACAAGCGTGGATAAGGTACTTTTGCTTTAGCATGTTTAGCACATCGTAGGCTCGGTTGAGATTGAGTACCTTCCCTGATCCCAAAAACTTGTAGGATTGCCATGCCGCTCCGACTGTGTAATACACTGCCGTCTTGCCCTGGGCTGTGCATAGTGCGTCTATGAGCGTCTTATAGGTTACGTCTGCTGCGGCTGTGTATTTCTGTGCCTTGAACATGCAGGCGGTGACGGTCTGGAATGTCCCGTCCCATACTTGAGTCAATCCGTAATAGTAGGAGGAGTCTATGGTGTAGTTTACGCCTGCAACTGTCACGCCGCGCGTGACCATGAATTCTAATTCGTGTGGATAGTTGAAGCCTTCGTAGACCGAGCCTTGTTGTCGGACCCATTTGGCTTCAAGATTGATTCCCGATAGTTTGAATTGAAATGGCTGTGCTGTTTCCAGTATGCTGAATCCCACTTCGCGAACGGTCAGTAGAAAGTAAGGCTGAAAACTTCCGCTATCGAGTGCGGCTTCGAGTGTGGCGTTTAGAGTGCGTGGCACTTGTTATTGCCCCCATGAATGGTACTGGTCATTCCATGCGCGCGTGTCGGGTTCGGAGACGGGCGCTTGTCTGCGTTGCGCCTGAGTAATCCCTGCTTTGAATGCTGTTTTGTATTGTTCGGCTATTTCCCGGTAATTGTCTGATTGATCCTGTGATAGATTGATCGTCTCGACTCGCGCTGTGGCTCGGATCGTGATTGCATAGAATGCGGCTCCGTCTACGATAACTTGATCGTGTTGTGCCTGGATGGTGCTTTCGGTTGCAGAGTCCAGTCCGTTGATTGTGTGGTCTTTGGTGTAGCGCACGATGATGGTATTGCTTGTGGTCTCGGGTTGGCGCAGTCGAAAGAATAAACGTTCATCTTCCCAATACTTGTCATAGTCGAGTGAGATGTCCAGTTCGTTTTGGTTGTCTCCCTGCTCGAGCACGTCAAGAATATCGGTGGCTAAACTATCTTCGTCTGATAGTTCATACTCGTATTGATCGTTCACTCCGGTGATGGTTATTGCCGCGTAGACTGGCACGGCGAGATTGAATTCGTCGAGCGCCTGGCGAACGCCGGCTGTCACGATGGCGGTCGTGAAGTAGATCCCGCTGGCGTCTCCGAGAATGTTCTGGACTTTTGTAATGAGGGTGGTTAGTGAGTCGGACATGGTTTATTTGCCTTCCACAATTGTCCTGGCACGTAGTGCCACGGAGAAGCTCCCTGAGCGATTTTGTCGCGCGGGCATAGTATGGGTTGTAAATTGGCTGAAAGTCGCTTAGGGGCTTGTTATTTGCGATAACTTTGAAGATAACAAGCCCCTTTATCTTTTTGGCGCGATTTTTTACCTTATTCGGCCTTTGGCTCTGAGTTCGGGCACAATGTCGAACAGTTTCAGGAATGCGAGCACGAGCACGAGCAGGACGCCTGCTTCGAGTTTATAGTCCGTGAAGTAGGCGACGAGCGCGGCTGCGACGTATGTGAATGCCTGCCAGAATGCGAGTGAGTAAACGAATGGAGGGATCATGATTTGGTTTTTCCTTTCCTGGGTTTCATTTCAGTCTTCACTTTTTCGACTTCTTCTTCGATGTAGTCGAAGGGTTCTGATACTCCTGCCTGCGGCTTAGGCAGGTTTCTTGTTGGGCGCGGCGCGTCCGGGCTGGTCGTGTCGAATCGTAACTTCCGACCATCACACAGAATGATGATGATCTCTGTGCCGTGAAGCGCCGCGTCCAGAAGTTCTGGCTTTTCGGGGCCTAGCTGCTCGATCTGTTTTAGATAACGCGCGGCTATCTCTTTGGTAACAGGGTCCATGTCAATCTACAATCTGATCGTGGTGTTGACGCGTGCGCCGTGGAAACGGATAACGCTTGTTGCGGCTGCGTCCATGGTCAAGCGGACCTGGATCAAGTCGTCGTTATCCATCCAGAATGGGGTTGTGAGCGTGAGCGTCATCTTGTGCTCGTCGAGGTCGTCGGTCTCGGCTGCGGTGTCGTTGCCTGTGTCGTAGCTGAATGCGATGGCTACGAGTGTGGGGAAGGCTGCGCCATTGGCGGGGAGTACAAATTGGTCGATGAGCGCGGTTACGCCGGCTGCATCTAGTGCGGCTGTGGTCGTGGCCCACCAGATGTCAATGGATTTGAGATAGCTTCCTTTCAATCCGCTTGAACTGGCTATGGCTGCGGCCGATACGGGGATGTAGATGACTCCGGTATTATCGGCGGCGGCTTTCTCTTTTACGACCGTGCCGGTAACTGCGCCTACTGCGTCTGTCCACGTGCCGGTAACATAACTGCACATGGCAGGGCTAATCCACTGTGAAATGGTTGTGTCGTGGACATATCCGCCTAATTCTGAGCCGTAGCGGAGCATGATCTTGAACTTGCGCGCGACATAGGCTTTGAGTTTGTCGATGTCATTGCGAAGGCTTCGATCTGTGAAGGCGAGCGGGATTAGGTTGTAGAACACTAATCCGCCTGCGAGTGCAAGTAGCAGGCTTGCGATGACGGTTTGCAAAATTGTGTTCATGGTTTCTCCTATATTCCTGCGGTTTGAACATTCCGCGGGTTGGTCTAATCCTGCCTGCGGTAGGCAGGTCCCACCATTGGACAGTGAAAGCAGGTGTCCAATGGTGGGTTGATCTGCCTGTGCGTTGCCTGACTGCGAGCGTACTCGCTCAGGCAGGCGCAGACAGGTTCGATGTACTACTCTTATCCTGCGACGTTGTTCTTGTGCAAGGGCAGGTCGTCGGCTACGCCAACGGTCAGGAATTGCCTGACCTTGATCCGGCTCTCGTCATTGGCAAACATGGCGGGGTCGATCTCGCTCGATGCGCTGAATATCTGCGGCATTACGCCGAAGATTTCTCCGATCATTACGCCTGGGCGCAGTTTGGGATTGATGACTGCCGCCCAATCGGTTGCGTCTGTCCATTCAGGGACCGCAACCGGGTCAACGCGTCCGCCCCACGTGACGCTTGCGGTGGCTGGCACGTTCTGCGCGGGTGCATCCCAACGCGGGATGAACAGGGCTTCGGCTGCCGCTATCAAATCAGCAGGTACAAGGCAGATGGAGGGCTTGAGACCTTGTGGCTTGCCGGTGCCGTAGTATCCGGCGCTGTTTTTGACCATGAGCTTTTTCTTGTACATGGCCGTTGCAACCGCGTTCCATGCGGTGTAGTCTGTGCCGAGGGCGGTCGTCAAGAGATTGATGTGCCCGCCGGCTGTGGTCTGGGCCGTGGAATTGAATAAGGCTCCGGTGTCGTTCATGACGGGACCGGCTGCGCTGTTGGTCGTGAAGATGGCTGCGACCTGCTCCGAGACATTGCGGATGCCTGCGAGTGCGGCTTCGCGCGGCATGCGGGTAAAGGCTCGCAAGTCATCGCGAAGGACTGCTTCGATGGTCAATGGGACGTATCCGCCATACTTTGCCCAATCGGATGTTTCCTTGTTGTCACCAATCGGGAGTTCGGTGTACTCTCCACGTTCTGCGACGGTGGGCAGGCTTGCGATCGTGCCGGTGCGGACCCATGTCACCTGGTTTAGGTTGGTGAAGTGTTCCACGGTGACGATCTTCTTCCACCAGCCGTACACATCTTCGAAGTCCTTCCAGGCGTTGATCAGCATCTTGTTCATGACGTTGGCTACGATGGATGGGAAGTTTGCGGTCACGAGCGAGAATTCAGGGTAGAAACCGCCCATGAAGGATACATCGCCGGTTGCCATGAGATAGGCTTCCTGAATGCCGTTTAGCCTGCGAACCTTTATGTTCGCTTCTGCCGGTGTGCGTTCCATGCCGAACAAGTCTTCGACGGCCAGCCGGAATTGATCGCGGCTGTCTACTATGCCGTAGACGCTGCGGCCTGGTCCCTGGATGTTGTTCCCGTTCGAGAGCGCGGCAAGCTCTGTGCGCGCGTCCGAGACGGCTTCTGATAGCTCGGGTGCCTTGAATGCGCGTCCTTCGAATCCCTTGCGGATCCGCTTCTGCACGATCTCCGGTAGTTTGGATGATGCGAGTCCGCTGGATAGCAGGTGTTCGCATTGCGCAACGAGAACGGCGTTACTCTCGGCGAGTTGGGCTTCGAGTGCGTTCATTCGTTCGGTCTCTCCAAGCAGTTGCGCGGCTGCCTGGCGGTTGGCTTCGATCTGCTGAAGCCTGGGTTCGTCGGCGCGTTGGCTCTCGGACAACGCCGCCTCTTGGGTTGTTTCTTCGGACATGATGTTCTCCTTTTGTCCTTGAACTAACGCGGATAGGAATCTCCCACCACGCGCGGGATCAATAACCACGTCCGTACTTCGGACGCGGACGATCTTCGTTACTGCTCGGTCTTTGTTGAGCTGCACATTGACCACGGATGAAAAGCCAACGGCTTTCATGATGGCTGGCTCTTTTCTGGCTGCATCGCGTAGAGACAGGAGCACGTCACTGGCTGGCCCTGATGGTTTGAGCTTTAGTTGTATTCCGCTTTCCATCTCGTTCCACGTGGGCATGTGCAATGTGCCTGCGAGATTTCGGACGCTCGGCGCTTCGAACAAGTCTGCATGATCCACGAATACAGGAATGCCGTCATATAGAGACATGGCGGCCATAAGTACATCACGGCTGAACGTGATATTGTGGCCTTTGGCTTCGCCTTCTGAGATGGCTATAATGTCGAAACCGTCATCGGTTGGTGTTGCTTTGAGTTGGATTGTGAAGTCAGTCATTGGTCATTCTCCTTTATGCGCACGGATCGCTGAATGCTACAAATTCAGGTACGAGTATTGTGAATCCACCAGAAAGGGGGCCTGTATACTTCACCATCTTTGGCGGCTCGGGTTCTTCCGGCTTTGGTTGTTTGAATACACAGGAAGCCCATTGGATGGACGGGCGGCCTTTCGCCGGTGGGCGCGGTGCGCTTCCGATTCTGCGTCCGCCGATGGTGATATAGCGGATGCCGATGCCTGAAAGCGGCGTGAGTCTGCGTGGGCCTGGGGATGGCATTAGCTTTGTCCGTTTGGTGATTGCTCGTCTAGTGCGACGATCTCGATATTGCCCTGCGGGTATTGGCCTGGCCGGAGGATGATTGCGACTTGCATCGTGCAATGTTCCTCATTCAGGATGTTGTTGATCCTGTCCATCGCGCGCTTGGCTCTGGTCTCTTTCTCGGCTTGGATGATCTTTATAGCGTTTTGTGCCGCACTATGCACTTGTGGGGCTGATACTGTTTTACCTTTCATCGTTATCCTTTCATAAGCCATACAATTATCCCGATGATTATCCAGAGCGGGATTGAAAACAAGATACCGTAGAGGCAGCCGCGAGCGAAGTTCATGTCAACGGCGGTTCCAATTGCGCCGCATCCACGATTGCCTGTTTCGCCTTCTCGCCATCTATGGCGTCCTGTGCGTAACGCGCATTCATCAAAACTCGAAAAACGTATCTATCCAATATGTCCAACTTTTGAGCATTGGTAAGCTGGTCATAGGGCGCATCAGGTTTTCGGGTATATTCAATGCTGTACAGGTATCGGGCGGCTTGGTCTGCGATCTTGGTGAATTGTGCGGTCGCGGCCCTGTAGGTGAATATGATTGACGTAATTCCTGCTGTGGTTGTAGTCGTAACTGCCATGATCTCTCCTATGCCTGCTTTACAAGTCCTAAATTTTGTAAAGCGGTTATCACATTATCCACTGTTGCGCCTGCTCCTGTTGCAAGCACCGCCCGCACAATGGGGGCTACACCATGAAAACCTATCTTTGATTCCGAGCCGCTTGCTTCTATCTCAAATCCCAACCGTACCGCCGTGTCGTATGCGGACAAGGATATTTTTGCTTTGCGACTTGCATTTGTCGCATCAATCCATGATGTAGAGATCAGTCCTTGCTGTTGATATGTCGCGTCCGTAGCAGTCTCCGCAAAAAATCCTTGCCCTACCCCAAAACCAGCCGCCCCGCCTGTGGACGCCGTGGAAACTCTTGCTTCAATCCGCTGGACTTCCAACACCGCGTTGGTGGTGGTGGTGGTGTCCACCACGTGCAACTGCGCCAGCGGAGCCGTAAGACCCACCCCCATTTCCCCCGTTACCAGATATACCACGGTCGGGGTAAGCGGGTTGGTATAGTACGGCGCGAACATCAAATAACTTTGATTGGCGTTCAAACCTACCCACCACTGCTGATTGGTGGAGGTGAATGTTCCTGTTGGAGTAATCCGAAACGCCGCCAGGTTTGAATTTGCGGCTCTGGCAATGTCAAAATATATGTCAACATTTGAATTGGGTTGTGCCCTAATATTTCCACCTACCCAAAGTTTTGCTTCGCCCGGATTTGGGTCGTCTCGTAAAATGCCAACTCCACCGCCAAGAAGGGAAGTGATAGACATGATCGATGGGGACGAATACGCCCCGCCACCCGTTGAGGCAGTCAGCCTCCAAGTGCCGTATGGCGTTGCCCCACCTAACGGGACAACTTGCGCTCGAAAACTTATATCCTGGCTGGCGCTGCCATTCCAAACCTGTCCCCTCCAGTGCAATGCCCCCGAATATTGCTGCCCATACATCCATCCATTAATTGCCGGGGTAGTGTTTACCAAGTCCAACGCCGGTACGACGGTTTGCTCTGTTATGCCGCTGAACGTCACCGTTTGTAATGCGGTAAACACATTCGCCGTCGCCAACAATGCCGCCGTGCCTGTGGCCGGGACAGTCAGCGTGAAGCCGCCGAGCGCAACAGTTCCCCCGCCTGTGATGGTGGTGTTGGAGGCGTTGGTCAGTGTCCCGGCATTGTTGACACCAGTCCCGCCGCGTGTAGATGCCAGAATGGTAATCGTTGGCTCTTTTGCATTGAGTTCGTCCTGTAAATCCGTCTGGTCGGAGAGCGTCCCTGTGATGCTTCCCCATGTGCCGCCTCCGGCTGTGATAGTTGTCCATGCTCCGTTCTTGCGCCCGTATGTGTTTCCGTCGTGTGGCGCGTCTGTAAGGCGCAAGGCAACTCTCCATCCCAATTCCTGTAATGCGCCTTCCACGGTTTTGGATTGGTAGAGTTTGCGTGGATCGGCAATGTGAATTTCGCTCGCCTGGTCTGGTGCGAGTTGAAATTCAACAGCAAGGGGATTGAAGATTACTTTCATTGTCTGAATGGTTATTGAGTCTGTCGAAATACACTTGTGAGTCTGTGTTCCTGGTATGTCATTTCGATTACAGCTATGGTCTTTCCGTCTGAACGGAATGTGATTGTCGTCATGTCGTCGCGATTGTCTGCGTCAATCGTGTAACCGAATAGGATTTGATCGTAGCTATCAGGTATGAGGCTGTTCATCGCGCGTAACTGTTTGATGATTTCCTTCTGATTGCTCTCTGTGGCCGCGTTGGCCATTGCTACATCAAGCGGCTCGCCGTCATTGGGATTTCGGACGGATACAACTTGTCTCTCTGGAAGTGTCATTTTTTGCGCTTCCGTTTGGGTAGTGCCGGTTCGGTCTCAATGTTTGGCATTGCTCTGTTCTCGATATTGACGGCTGGCGTTTCGACCTGGTTCTCGATGTTGATCACTGGTGTCTCTACCTGGTTGAGCACGTGAACTATCGGAACTTTCTGTTCGGGGATTTGGTTCTCGATATTTACTACTGGCGTGTCGACCTGGTTTGTGACATTTACAACCGGCGCGGTTTGCTCCGGTATTTTGTTTTCAATCGTGACGCTCGGAGTCTGTACTTGATTGGTCACGATGACTTGTGGCTCTTTTTGCTCCGGCATTTGGTTCGTGATGTTCACGATGGGCGCGCTTGTATTAGTGGTTAGGAACTTTTGTAAGTTATCAACCCATGCGGAATTCGATTCTTCCTCGTCCTTTGGATCGGTCTCGTCTGCGCCTGGATTTGGCGCGGCTGCTGCGCCTGCGCCTGGTGCTGTGAGTGGCTTTCGTTTGATCTTCGGTGGCTTCTCGCCTTCCCACACTTCGGCGAACATCTTGTAGATGAGCCGTAGGAATTCGGCTTCGTCGATCCCTTCCCTGTCGAACAGGTCGGCAAGTTGTGGATAGGCTCTGCCTAATGCCAGCGCGAGCGTGGCATTGTCCCGCTCTGTGATATCGGGACCGGTGACTTTGATCTCTGCGTTAGCATCGACGTTTTTGTCGATTTTGGATCTGACTTCGAGCGCGACGTGTGCCATGTCGATGATCATCTCGAAGAAGTCGTCCTGTGTTTCTTCGAGTGTTCGGAATGTGGGAGTTCCGGCTGCTTCGGCGGTTGTGCGTGTCGAGCCTTCCGGCTCTGCCAGCCAGTGCATGGGGAATCCGATGCCGCTTGCAACCATCTTTTTGATGGCCGTGCCGTCCATTGAAGCATCGAACGCGTCCAATTGTGCGGACAGGATGCCCCATTCTTCGCCGTTGTTGGAGTTGAGTACAAGCAGGCTGCCGGATTGCGGCGGATTGGCTTTGAGTGTCTTTTCTCGTGTGGCTCGTTCGGCTTCGCTTGAGTATTGTCCGCGTACCACGTACATAAAGGCTGTCCGGAATCTATTGAGTCTGACTCGATCTTCGAGCCACGATGAGAAGCGTCCTATCCATACGAGAAGCGGTGATAGATCCGCTTCGCCCCACGGTGAACCTACCGGTTGATTGCTGGCGAAGTGAAGCATAAATAATGGCTGGTCTTGTCCTGGTTCGTAGGCTTCCCATGCTTCCTCTCCTACGGCGTCTCTTGTGTATTTGGTCTCCTGCTCGATGTCGTTCTCTTTGGTCTCGATTTCTTCGATCTGTTCGGCTGGAACCATGCGGATGATGGACATGCCGGTTTGGTCAATATTGAAAAGCGGGAATAGATTGCCCGTTCTGGTATCTTCGTCTTTCCAGCGTTTCAAGTTCCGTTTGAGTTTGTTGGCTTTCATCCATTCCTGAATGAATTTGTTTGTGCCTTCGTGTGGGCTTGTGATGGTAATGCCTTTGCCGATCACGAAGGATGTCATGAGCCGGACGATCCTGCGCGCGATGGGGTTTACGCGCCATGCTCTGAGACTTTCGCCGAAAATCTTCTTGCGATCCCACGTGCTGCGGCCTTCGTACAATCCGCTCATGCCGCCTGTGAAGAAGTTTGAATCTCTTTCGGGGCTGAGCGCGAGCGATGCTTCGAGCGCGTCGTTGAGTATTGATACTTGCGTTTCGAGTTGTTTCTTAGTGACCGAAGACCGATGACTGACGATTGGTCTCCTGTCTTCTGTCTTCCGTCTAATAGGCATTACTCATCTCCTCTAATACGTCCTGCTCCGGCTCTATGATCGTGGTTTCTGACGGCACGAACCATGTTAGGCGATCCAGTTCGGCGGTCATGGCGTCGGCTGTGATATGGTCATCGTGGATGAGTTGACCGCTGCTGTTGCGCGTTCCGTCCTTGACTCCCCAGCGCATGGTCTTGGCTGGCCCGATCAGGATTTCGCTTTCGCAGTTGGCGTATTGCTCGGCGACTAATTCGCTCGGCGCGCAATCTCTAAACCGGCCGGTTTCGATCATGCCGATGAATGCGTATCCGATCTCGCTTTTGGTTTGCTGTGAGAATTTGACGGGGATGGTTTTTGTCGGGAATCGTTTGGCTGTCATCGACCATAACCCCTCCCCTACTCCGGTTGAGTCTATGACGATGTACTGCGCGTTCCATGTTTCGGCGATTGCTTTGATTTTGCCGAAAATAGAAACGTGACTTTCTCCCTGCCATGAAAACCGCTGTATTACGCGGTATGTTGGCGCTTGCAAATCTTCGAGCGTGGAAAGGTCTACGTCCACGATGTTGAGTGTTGTGTAGTCCCGGCCCGGATTCCCCATGCCGTCGAGATTCAGGAGTGCTTCATCCTGTCCGCCAACGTCGATGGTGAGCGCGTAGATGTGACCAAGGACGGGAGACGGAGGACTGAGGACGGGCCAGTCTCCGATCATCAGTGCCCGGCGTGCGGCGTTGAACATACCAGTTAGTTCGTCGATCTCCTCACAGAAGTATTGCGTTTTTACGAGCGGGTGCTGCCGGCCTAGTTTCTTGATTTCGTTGTCGATGAATGTTCCGTATGCGGGCACGATCTTGCGGACCTGGTCGGCATTGTAGATAAAGACTCTTTTTATCCCGTCCTGCTTTTCGAGTTCGTGCGCGGCTCGCATCTCTCTTGCTAATAGAGTCTTGCTTGTCCATGTTGTGCCGGTAATGAGACGGGTTGCGTTTGTGGATGCAACCATGGGAGCGAATTTTTTATCATATACGCTCGGCTCTATGTCCTGGGCTTCGTTGATGATGAGCGCGAGTGAGGCTGTTGCTCCTACCACGTTGGCGCTTCCGTCACCTGACAGGAAACTGACGACTGCATTCCCGATCATTCGCATGAAGTCGGAGCGTTTCGACCAGAACATTTTTGTAATCAGGTTTGTCGAGAGCCGTTTCTCGAAGCGCATGATTGCATTGATCGTCTGCGGTTTGTAGGTTGGGTTGGCGACGACGATCCCCACGTCGCGGTGTGCGAATAGATTGCATAGGAATGCCAGCAGGTTTCCGACAAGTTCGTCCTTGCCTGCCTGGCGTGACATGATGACGACGAACGTGAGTCCCTTTTTTTTGATCACTGAATCAATGATCGCTTTGGCCGGTTCAAGCTGGTACTTACGCATGGTGATACCTCCGCCGCGTTCGGTGAACGAAGCGAAGTTCTTTGCGATGTGCTTGATGGTCTGTTTGATGGTGCTCATTTTTTTGACCGAAGACTGAAGACCGAAGACCGGTCGTCTGTCGTCCGTCTCCTGTCTGTTTTATAATCCTAATTCAAGCCTGAGTTCTTCCAATGCTTCCATGATGCCCTGTTCGAGCGTTCCGCCTTTGCCGCGCGTGAGGTAGTGCGTTCGTATCATGGTGGATAAGGATTGGGTCATAAGCGATAGTGTGTTCAATTGCTGTAAATAATGGTTGTCGCGGGTGTAATTGCCTTTGTCGTCGCTGTGAGTGATTTCATCGAAAGATAATTGCTTTGTAAGTCTATCCATGCATATACGGATAAGGTCAAGTTCGCTTTCAATCGTGAAGCGGTCTTGTTCTTCGAGTCGCTTGCTCTCGTCCGCTGTGAATTGGCGTGCATAGAAGCCATGTTTGAGTGCGTTCTTATTTCCTGGCTGTCCGCCGTGTTTTCTTCCGTTTGTTGGTTTCTTCTTTGGCACGTCACTTCTTCGCTCTCGTAATCGCCTTGATCTTGTCCATCGTGTCTCCGTCACTTGGTAATCTGCGGAATGCAATTGGGATGATGTTGTGTTCTTCCAACTGGTTTGACAGCTTTTCTGCGTAGCGTTTCCAGTCTGCTTTATCTTCTGCGGCCTGGTTGATGGACTGCTCTTGCATTGCTATTCTCAATGTCAATGGACGTAATGCGGTCAATTCATCTTCCTGTGCCTTGTAATTCTCTATCAGCCTGGCGTATTCCTGTCCTACTCTTTCCCATGCTTCGGAGATTGCTTCCTGTGCCTGGGCGTTGCTGAGTGGCGCGCCGGCTTTGCGTGCCTGGTAGCTCATGTACATATTCGCAAGCTGCACTGCAAGGACGGCAATCACGCCGCTCCAAAATTCTAGGGATGTCATCCGTCCACCTTCCCTGTTTCTTCTGTGGGTATTACCTTGTCGAAAAACACATCCACGACTTCCGGGTCAAAATCTATGCCCTTTAGTCCCTGGATGTATGATTTTGCGAAGTTGTAGGTGTAGCGGTTCCGATAGGGTCGTTGATTGGTCAGTGCGTCGTACACGTCGCACACGGAGAGCATTCTGACAGGCAGGGGTATTTGCTGGCCTGAGAGTTTGTCCGGGTATCCTGAGCCGTCCCATTTCTCGTGATGGCTTAGTGCCATATTTGTGATGATTGGATCGTAGTCCGCCTGTGACATGATTGCCCAACCCAGGCGTGAATGCTGCTCTACTTTTTCCCGTTCATCCGGTTTTAGTTTGCGTTCCAGATTCAATATATCTCTGGATACGAGTAATTTTCCTATGTCGTGTAAATGTGCTCCGGCTTCGATGAGTTCTATGTCCGGTATGCCCATTGCTTCGGCCAGTTTGACGGTGTACTCTGCCACGCGTGAAGCATGATGGTTGTAGTTGTCCCTCATGAGGTCGATGATCGAAACGATTTTGAATAATTGTTCCATGTTTGTGTAAACCTGCCTTTGGCAGGTAAATAAAAAAGCCGCGTCATTTCTGACGCGGCTGGTTGTGAAGGCAGTCGCCTTGTCCGCTTCCGGGCCAATGGCGCGGAAGCGGCTTGGATTGTTTGCTAGTGTATCACAGAACGGCTGGTTTTAGCTGCGGGGCGGTTCTTGGGTGTCATTGCTCCAATCAAAATCACCCATGCTGCCATCGTCCATTTTGCGCAAGGCCGTAGCCTGCCCCAAGTCGGGTGCACGCCGTGTTAGGTGCGAGATGATTTGCGCGCGGTTCATGTTGTGGCAACGAGCATCGCTATTGCCGCGATTGATGCGGGGATTATCGCACCCGCTGTCGTGAACCAAGCCATTATAGACACACTTGGTAAACGGACACTGGACATGGAAACTAGGAATTTCGCGAGATTGTTTTCTCATAAGACAAGCGCCGCACATCTGATTGTTGGCGAGTGGTGAATTTCATTGGTGGTTCTTTTTCCAATTAGGATCAACGTGAGACAGGAATTGATTCAGCGCGCGAATGATGGCAGTCCGCCACGTGTTGCCTGTGTTTAATTGTTCTTTGATTTCTCTGACGGTTTCGCTCACGTCCTGCAATTGTGCTAGTTTGCTGTCGATGGATTGCAGGATTGCGCGTGTCTTATCAGTGATGGGTTGATCGGTGGGTTCGAGTTCGGTGACTGTCATGATCGTGCTCCTAAAATGAGCTCCTAAAACGAGCGCCTAAAGCGTTATGGCGCTTAGCGCCACATCTGCTCTTGAATTGCCGGCGCGGGTATTTCAGCTTTCAACGCCATGCGCCGGTCGTTGTCCACGATTTTACTCGGTTCTACTTGCTCTATTTTGTACGGCCAATGTTTGAGCACGGTTTTCCATTCCTGCTCTGATGGATAAACCTTGTTGCGCGAAATGATTAGCGCATATGCGGTTGCGCGCTCGCGTTTGTGCGTAGTGACGGTCATATGCAGGCCGTTCTTGAGTCTACGCCTGGCTGGTTTGCCCTGGCGTGTATCGTCAATCATTTGCTTAATCAGTTGGGCTAACATGGTCTTATCTCCTTATGGTGCTTTCAGCTTTCAGCTATCGGCTATCAGCCGTGCTGGTTTCTCCTTTTGTGTTAGTTCTTTTGACTGAGCAACGGTGTTTGACAACTTACCGTATTGATCTCTGTACTTCTCGATCCACTGCCGGCCTTTTGGCGTGATGAACATTGCCGCATCTCTTTCGATGATGGCAATGGTTTGGTTGGCGTAATCGAGTGTGAGCTTCAGGCGGCGATTCAGGATTGCCAATGCTTGATTAGCATCGAACAGTTCGCCTACGGCTTCCTTCACGTTCTCGAATTCGTCGAGTGCTTCGTTGATGTCAGTGGTGTGGCCTGTGATGGCAAGGATGCGTTCATTGAGTGTCGATATGTTGTGCATGATGATATAACCTTTCTACGATGGTGTTCCTGGCCTGTTTGTCCAGTGTGTATCTCCACCATTTGATGTGTGGCGGTAGTGGCTCGCTTTTTTTGTCTGTGTTCGATCGCTGGTGCTTTGGCAAGTAAAGCATCCTGCGGATGTTTGGATTTGTCGGCTGTTCGCCGTAGCGAATGAGCCGGTGTACGTAGTACACGTTGACGCCGATTGTCTTTGCCAGTGTTTGGAAATTCCAGCGTGCCCGTCTGAATTCGGTCTTGAGCCGGCGCGGGGTTGCGGGATGAATCGGCGGTTTTATCATTCCATGCACTCCGTAAGCCGTAAGTATTTCGCATTGGCGTAGCCGGTGCCTTTGGCGGTGGATATTTTCCACCAAGGGCCGTAGGCAATAACTCTGACCTGCTTCCCATTGTGAAGGTATGCCAGTATGCGCGCTTGCTCGTTTGGCTGGTCCCGTAAGTGTAGGGATTGGATGGCGGTGACGGTCGCGCATAGGGGGTCGGGAGTGGGGATGTCAAAGACTGCGCCGGCTGCGGGTTCGGCTTTTGGATCCGGTATCGCTGTTTGAGTCGGTGTTGCCGGCGCGCTCTTTGTGGCGGTGGGTGCCGGAATGGTGCTTGTCATGCAGGCAAGGGACGCAAGGATTAGGATTAGGATGAGGATCGCGGCTTTCATGGTTGGTTTGCCTTCTATCATTTGAGTCTCTCTTTTTGAATACGTTTATATAGTTATCAGTAGTAGTAGTAGCGGGTGTGTACAACGGGACAACTTTTCTTTGTAGAGTAATTGTGAAGATTTGGTAGAGTAAAGTTGTACCACTCGGCCTGTGTACAACTTTTGCCACAACTCGCCCTTTCGTGGTACAACTCTCAAAACTGTGTACAACTTTGCCTTTTTGGGTACAACTTTTACTTATGCGAAAGAAGTTGTACCGGGGTTGTCCGGGAGTTGTACACAGGGTAACAATAGGGTTCCAGTTCGGGGTAGCCGTTCTTTTCTGTGTAGTGGTAGGCCGGTACTGGTTCGGGTAATGCGTTGAACTCGGTCACATATTCAGACCATGCCTGCTCTGACCAAAACCATCTAATTAGCAGTTCTGAACCGTCAAATTCCTTGCAATCAAACCTTGCCATTTGCAGGTTTTGAAAGGCTGTCCAGAACGTGTAATTGTCATGGCCTGGGTATAGGGAGGCTTCCAATGCCCCAAACAGGTTTATGTGTGGCTTTGGAAGGGGTTGGAGTGCTTCGAGCACGAGGCGTCTGAAGTGTTCGCCCTGTGCCTGGCCTGTCTGCAACATTTGGTAGTAGCGCGCGTAGTTGCTGGCGCGCCCTTCCCATACTTCTTTTCCTGTGACTATGATCTTGCGGCTCATGGTATACTCTCCTATGCTCATGGTGCTCCCGAGCGGCTTCGACCGCGCGGGAGCGTTTTACTTTCCGGTCAGTTTGCGAAACCATCTAGCGAACCGGCTAGGCCGGATGACTTTCATCAACCTGCGGAGTCTGGTCTGTGTAATGAGATCATCGTCCAGCCGTGGTGCTCGTGATGTTCGGCGCCGGAATTCCAGCAGGCGCTTGGCTTTTTGGAGTAGTGGTTCTGGTTTTGGCTCATTTGATCTCATCCTTGGTGGAACGTACCCCTTGGGCGGATCGCCATGCTCGGGGCAGGGGCCGTTGTCTCCGATGTATTGGAGGCAGATGCAGGTCTTGATCGTTGGCGTGTTGTTCATTTGCTGGTTTCTCCTTACTTTCTTATGGCACGTGCCGTAAGAATTTTTTTTGCGTCATAGGCGTGCTGCCTGTGGCGGTTGTTGAAATATTTCTTATTCTCGAAGCGTGTTTTGAATTTCCATCCACAACCACATCTACAAGTTTTCTCAACAAGGGGGCGTCTTTTTCCCGTAAAGTTATCGATGACTTCTATTGTGTGTACCGCTTCTTCGCTTTCCAGATAAAAAACAGTCTTACAGCGTGGGCATTTTTCACGGACGCCCATCGCTGTAAACACTGATGCCGCTAATTTGAGAAACTCATATACATTCAAATCAGCGTGGCAAATTGGACACGCAGGCGGACGGACTTCATCTGTCATTGCTTTTTCTCGTAGCGCATTCGGACAGGCTTCTTTGGATTATATTTTTCAGGCTTCTCGAGTTTCGACGGTGGCGCTACCGGCTCCTGTTCTGCCAGCATGTGGCTGCACAGATCTCCGCCGATCCAGTCCTTGCCTTCCTTCAAGCAGGACAGGCAAAAGGCTCGGCGTTTGCTCCCGTCCCTGCTGGTGATGGTCTGCATCCATAGGCTTTGAGTCAATTCGGTTACTCTGGTTGAAAAGGGTTGGGCTGTGTGCCCGCCTCCTTCTGTTCTTCGATGAATTGCGTTTTTGGGTGATAAAGTTCCTTGGCGATTCCGGTGTAGTCCTGCGGCTGAACGTTGGGGGAGGGGACGACCTGGGGAACTTGTGCGGGATAGGTTCGGCTCTCGACTCTGCGGTCGAATACGGTGTTGTCGATGGGCGTTTTTCTCCATGCTGCGCCGATGTCATCCCCGATGAAGTCGAGCACAAGTGCTACTGCATGGACTCCGCCTAGGATGCGGATCGCCCAAATCATGATGTCGATTTCCTCCTTCGTGAAGGCTATCCCTACGTTTGTATAGGCTTCGACTTGCATCCCGAAGCCTGCGGCTGCCAGTTCGCCGATCCCGCAAATCAGGATCATGGACATGGATACGAACTTTTGCAGGTCTGTCTTTGCCAGAAACTTGAAGATCAGGATGTAGGCGATGAAGGCTCCGCCTGTCAATCCGAATCCAAGAGGGCGGTAGATGGCTTGCTCGTCGGGGAAGGTCCACGCAAAAAAGTTGAGCGTGTGTAATCCGAGAAAGGCGAGCACGGTCAAGGCGATTATTACTTTGCCTGCTCCGGCGAAGAATCGGCCTATGCCGCTGTCACTTGTTGCGCCAATGGCGCCATGCGACACTGTTTGGTTTGTCATTGCTGGTTTCTCCTTATGAGTAGATAGATTGAGATTGGTACAGGCTTGCTCTTTATTCTTTTGATTGCCCCGTATTTTTCGAGTTTCAGGTAGCAGTGACGAACTGCTGATGTAGAGCGTAAGCCTGTTGCTGCTTGTATGTTGCGGATGGTTGGCGGGATGGCGTTCTCCCGCCAATAATCCGTGATGGCCGCTAGTACTCTACTTGTCGTATTGGTCATTGTTCTTCGTTCGCCTCCCGGATCACGCGTGCCCAATCAGTCTTGCCGTCTGAGCCGATGGGGTGTCCGGTCTCGCCGTCTCGGACGGGGAATTTACCGTCCCTCTGTGCATCGAGCACATCATAGCGAGTGGTTTGGCGCTGCGCGCCGTTCTCGCCATTGCGAAATACATCGTCCTTTTTGTTCATTTGCTGGATTCTCCTTCTGGTAAAATCGGATTGTCACTAATCGTGTGTGATTGTCTTGCTGGATTCTCCCGCGCGGTTGGTGACATTTGTTGCGTCTACAAAAACAGGGCTCGGGCTCTTCGAGCCCTCCCGTTTTTGTAGATGGCGACGCCTTACCAAAGTGTGAGTTACAAACGCTTGTCGCTTTCGTCTAGTTTCTGATCGTGGAGGTGCTATATGATTCGGGTTCGAGAGTTCCTTGCGTCGTTTCCGCTTGCAGACACAACCAAGCGCACTTATGCAAGTGTGCTTTTCCGCTTCCTGTCCGATTTGCTTAGCAAATCGTGTGACCCTGCAGATCTCTCGGCTGCTGGATTGATTGAGTTTGTCTCTAAGCCTGAGTGGGGGAGTAGCCGGCGCTGCGTTGCCCTGGCTGCCTGTCAGAAATATCTTTCATGGAAGTATGGCAGTCATCCTGCATTGTCGGCGAAGTTGAAGCGTGTTGCTGGCAAGCCACAGCGCGCTTTGAGTGCGGATGTGGCCTTGCGGTTGCTGGCTTCATTTGATCCGTATACGTCGAAGGGGACTCGTGATCTGGCGATTGCGTCTGTGGCGTTGGATACGGGCCTGCGCTGTTCGGAGATCTGCCGGCTTCAGCAAGCGGATACTGATCTGAATCAACGTGTTTTACAAGTGATCGTCAAGGGTGGTCAGTGGTCGGCGGCTGTTTTTTCCCCCGAGACCGCCGAGAATATCGCGCGCTGGCTGCATTACCGCGAGGTTGCGGATGGGCAGGGGTTTTTATTCACGAATGTTTTTACGGGGGGTGGGCTGACTCCCGAAGGGTTGCAGTCGATTGTCAGGGAATGGGGTCGGCGAATTGGCATAAAACTTTCGCCGCATGATTTTCGTCGTACTTTCGCCGTGCTTGCCACGGAGAATGGTGCTCCTGAACGTGTGTTGATGGAGGGGGGCCGGTGGAATAATTCAGAGATGATCCATCGCTACACTCGCACCCTGAAGCTGGATTCCATGCGTCAGTATTTGCCTGTTTCGAAGCTCGTAAAGGATTTATAATGTACTATTCCCACTGTAGAACGCTTGCTTCCCAAGCAAGATATCGTGGGTTCGAGTCCCATCACCCGCTCTGAGCTATTCGGTTGTAAAGGTACAGGTGTAAATGGTCTTACCTTTGCGAAGATGGCTCTTGATCGCCCTCCGTTAGAGCGGGGGGCGGTCTTTTTACTTATGGCCGAATTCTAGTGCAACTAACCAGACGACGACAAACAGGAAAAGAAACATTGCAGTTTCGTTATTTTCCTGTTGGCTGACTTCTCGGGTTCGTTCGTTCTCTAAGTATTTGGTCAATGCGTTTCCTAGAGACACGTATTGCCGAATTGCTCTTTGACGGATTGAGTTTGTATCCTTCAATAAATCCTTCTTTCCACCAGTTGATAATGGTTTGGTCGCTGACTTCCAGTATCTCCGCCGCTTCTTTGGTTGATAGTGTCGTCTTGGTCATAAGCCAAATATACCAAATACTCCAAGTGCTGTCAATGGCTGGTGGGAAACTCGTCGGCTTCATTCCGGGAAGGGCATGCCACGCCTCGCGTGGCGGCTTATGCCCTGGCTCTCCTGTCGAAACGGGTGTATTCCCAAACCCAAACGCGAAGCCAACAGTAAACCGGAGTCTTTATCCGTCCCGCCACGAAGTGCGAGCCGCCAGGCTCGAAAAATTTTTTTGAAAGAAAAACCCGCCGAGGTCATCGGCGGGTTGGTTGGGTGCAAACGGCTTAGGCTTTAGCGGCAATGCCCGCACCATCGCAGACGGGGCAAGCAACCCACACAAAACCTTCATTACGCACTTCACCACGACCGCCGCACCGCGGGCAATTGTCCGCCTGCACGCCTTGTTGGGCGGCTTCTTCCTCTGCCAACTGCTTTATCGCATCAGCAAAACTTGAACCTTTGCGGATTTCGGCTTTTATGCCAGCTTTGCGAAGATCATATGCAATGCTACGATTCCAAAACCAATCTTTGATACTTTCAAACATTTTCATCTCCTGGGCGAGTCCGCCCAACTATGAAATCAGCGGCGGCGGTTTTTCGCCGGCCGCTGCTTCGTGCGTTGGCACGGCTACTTCTCCGGCTCTGGCTTTACCGGCGAGATCCTCAATACGGCTTGCTTCCTGTGCTCGCCTACGAAAATGATAATCTTCTTGCCGATCACTTCGCCGGTTGTCCTGGCCCCGGTCGATGACTTGAGCGACTCCACGTCCACTTGTGCGGAGACCAGATAACCGCGCGGGAATTCTGCGCCGGCCTTGGTCTTGAAGTAAAGCACTGGCTGCATTACTACGCGCGGCTTTCCGTTGGGGTGCTGCTTGTCCGCGGTTTTTGGATCCAAGTCCTTTGGGTTGGGTACGGTTTCTTCGCTCATCATGCGTGAAATCGTGACTATAAGCTGCTGCACGTTCCAGCGTTCGAGCAGGTCCGAAACCTGGAGGAAGCGTTTCGGATGGAGGTCATCTAATAGGGTGTTGGGTTGGATGGGTTGGGCGTTCATGCTATTTGCTCCATCGTTTGGCATCGGCGTTCTTGCGGATGGTCTCGGCGGGGCTTTCGCCTTCGTCGCTGTCGCTGCCGCCGTTGAGCCAGTGCACG